>MPMA02221187.1_pt1 | contig 10689 bp, 8 predicted proteins | sample 1617361 | NCBI WGS metagenome assembly MPMA02 (sample SAMN05944807, study PRJNA350692) | marine metagenome | biome: marine; feature: ODZ; material: water; isolation source: 180 m water sample filtered on 0.2 um supor filter | place: Pacific Ocean | collected 2012-04-08 | depth 180m m | reverse complement strand
GGCTAGTGTTGGGGGTGATCTATTTCGATCTGGAAAGGAAGAATTGAAGCCTGATTTCCACCCCCTCATCGGGCAGATCGGATTTATTGTCAAGATGTCCCCTATTGTCGGTGTGCATAACGATTCTACTTACGAGAACTTTCTGATGGCACTTGAAAAACGTAATAAGGAACTTGCTATTGAAATCCGATGTGAAGGCCATACAGACAATGTACCTTTACCAAAAAGACTCCAGACTAAATATAAAGATAATTGGGAGCTTTCCAGCGCCCGCGCCCTGAACATTGTAAAACTATTAAAGAATTTCGCCGGGATTACAGAAGATAAGTTCTCAGCTTTGGGTTACGGAGAATTCCGACCTGTTGATACAAACGATACGCCTGAGGGTAGGGCAAGAAATCGAAGGGTGGATATTTATCTTGATGCTTACCTAATAAACAAAAATGGAGTGAACAAAAATGAACTGTAGAAAAATTAATCGGCTCATCCCTTTTTTCATCTTTTTATTTAGCTTACCTGTAGCTGCCCAAGTAACTAAGGTCTCAAAAAATTCCGATATTTTCGTAAAACCTGGTGGAAAGGCAATAGGAGAACTGAATGAAAGTGCCAAAATAACAAAATTAGGCAAAGACAAATCTGGGAAATACATAAAGGCAACCATCGAATTTTATATTTTAGCTGAGGCACTAAAAGAAAGCCGGATAGCTGGTACTATAGGTGACACGCAAACAACGGGAAAAGCATCTATAAGTTTGTTGAGTGCAAAGAAAAATGCCAAAACTGTTACTATCTCTGTGAAAATTAAGAATTCAGGGAAAAATAATTTTGATATGAGCGCAATGATGCTTTTTGTCGTAATGGATGGCAAAAGCAAACCCGGGAGTCTGGATATTATGAAAAGCAAGAATAGTATCGGTATTATAAAGCCTGGACGATCAATGAACTCCGAACTCGTTTACACTTTTACCAAAGATCCAAAAGATGTAGAGATGGCTTTTCAGTCGAAATTAGGGGGCGATCAAGTATATTTTATGTTGGGTTTTTAGTAACCCAAATAATTAATCTTCATCCTTAGGTAACGTCTTAAATACTTTTTCTTTAGGTAGGGCCATGCGATGTCGATCTCTGGCAAGTTCTTCGATGTAGGTTGTATCAGTCAATAACTTGTGATGTTGTTCTTCCAATTCTCCCTTCTTATTCTTGAATTCGTCTATTTCAGCCAATAGTTGTTCCTTCCTGATTTTCATTTCGTAGAGACGATAAACTCCGTGATCACCAAAAAAGAAGATGATTACCAAAATAACACCAGCCAACAGCAACAATCTGGGAACAATATTGCGTCCGGTTGAATTTTTCTTCAACCTCCTACCGCGATTTCTCCTCCGGCGATTCCTCACGATCTACCTAAAACCTCCATCCCGGGAAATCTAGCAGCTGATCCCAATTCCTCTTCTATGCGCAGAAGTTGATTATACTTGCAGATGCGATCTGATCGTGAAGCAGATCCTGTCTTAATCTGTCCAACGCCCATGGCTACAGTGAAATCAGCAATGATAGTGTCTTCAGTTTCGCCGGAACGATGAGAAACTACAGATGCCAAACCATTTTCACTTGCTAGTCGAATGGTATCGATGGTCTCGGACACCGTCCCCACTTGGTTGAGTTTGATAAGAATCGCATTCATTACCTTTTCATCGATAGCTCGTTGGAGTCGCACACCGTTGGTTACCGTCAGATCGTCCCCGACGTTCTGAATCTTACTACCAAGCGCACTATTCAGTTTCTGCCAACCATTCCAGTCATCTTCCCCCAAGCCATCCTCGATTGAGACTATTGGATACTTCTCCACTAAACCGGCATAATAGTCAATCAACTCATCGGCTGTAAGCACTTTACCTTCCGACTCAAGGTGATAAGTCTCATCCTTATGAATTTCGCTAGCAGCCACATCAAGTGCCAAAACCAAATCGCTTCCTATAGAGTACCCTGTCTTCCCTGCTGCTTCCAAGATAATTTCGAGGGCTTCCTCGTTTGATCGCAAGTTAGGAGCAAAGCCGCCTTCATCCCCAACGGACGTATTAAGACCTTTGGACTTTAGTACAGTTTTTAGATGATGAAACGTCTCCGTGCCCATCTGAAGCGCTTCAGAGAAACTGTGAGCTCCTACCGGAAAAATCATGAACTCCTGGATATCTACATTGTTATCAGCGTGCTGACCACCGTTAAGGATATTCATCATAGGAATAGGGAGTAAATGAGCCTTTCCATCGGATAAATGCTGAAAAAGAGAAATGCCAGAACTTGCAGCAGCCGCTCGACAAACAGCCATTGAAACACCAAGAATAGAATTTGCACCGAGATTTCCTTTGTTCTCAGTACCGTCCAGATCTATAAGCGCCTTGTCTAGTTCCCGTTGATTTCCTGCATCCATTCCTGCTACAGCCGGACCAATAATGTCGGTCACATTTGCTACAGCTTTCAGAACACCTTTACCGAGAAACCGGGATCGGTCGCCATCCCTCAGTTCCACAGCTTCGTGTGTTCCGGTCGATGCGCCTGACGGTACAGCAGCCCGCCCAATAGTACCATCTGCAAGATGAACATCTACTTCTACTGTAGGATTCCCTCGAGAATCAAGAATTTCGCGGGCGGACACCTTACTTATTTCTTGCATCAGTTACTCTCCTAATTGAAATAATATAGTTTTTATGGTCACTTCAAATTAAGAATTTTTCTCAACTCATTATACCGAAAAACCTTTTTATCGAACACTTTTCCTAGAAACCTCAATGTTTGTATCCCTCTTCGCCGCCCGTTAAATTCCCTAAGCGGAAACTTCCTGATGGAGAGTGACGTAACAGTCAAAAACTTCTATATCGTGCTTTATCTTGACAATCACCGGGTAATCTCCGGTGACAAACGATGACTAACTCCCTAAAATCATTCGGACAACAGGCGATGATCTACGGTACAGGAAATGTCCTGGCCCGCTTGGTGACGTTTCTCCTGCTCCCCTTACTGACCAACGTTCTTTCTGTAGAGGAGTACGGTATGGTCGCCCTCGTGTATGTTTTTCTCGGATTCATGAATATTGTCTTTCATTACGGAATCGATTCAGCATTTTTGAGATTTGCTGGAGAAACTGATGATCCTACAAAACTTCGGAACCGATTTTCCACTGCTTTTTGGCTTTCGGTTTTTACCAGCGTAGTTCTCTCACTCCTGATAGCTTCTCTCTCCCGTCCGCTTACACAAATTTTAGTGGGTTCTCTGGAAAACGAAAAACTTTTTGTCTACTGTGCCGGTATTCTCTTCCTCGATACAATAGCCATTGTTCCTATGGCATTTCTACGACTTCGTAACCGAGCCGGACAATTTACTACCATACGGATGTTGAACGTATTAACCACTCTTGGACTCTCCATCTATCTTGTGGCTGTTATGAAGATGGGAATTAATGGTGTCTTCCTAAGCGTTCTTGCGGCATCAACAGTAACTGCAGTGGGATCATTTCTTACCGCACTGCCAGAAATCCGCTTCAGTTTTTCCACAATTGATGCGAAAAACCTCATAAAGTTTGGTCTCCCGTTCGTCCCGGCGGGTGTTGCCAGCATCGCAATGGAGATGATTGACCGAGTCATTCTTCAACATCTCAAAGGTGCAGCTTCCGTGGGCATTTACAGCGCCGGGTATAAACTGGGCATTTTCATGCTGCTTATCACAACTGCCTTCAACTATGCCTGGCAACCGTTTTTCCTCAAGCAAGGAGACAAGCCGGAATCGAAACCGCTATTCTCACGGATTTTTACCATATATGTTTCTATAGCTCTCTTCGTTTGGCTGGCTATATCACTGTTCATACCGGAGATTATCCGGATAAATATCTCTGGCTACTCGTTGATTGGTTCAGATTACTACTCTGCCGAAAGTATCGTCCCATTCATCTTGATCGCCTATGTATTTCAGGGAGCCTACTTCAATTTTCTCCCCGGAATTTACTTTGCCAAGAAGACAGGTTACATCGTTCTAGTAACGGCTGCAGGGGCAGGGGTAAATGTTATTCTCAATTACATTTTAATCCCTCTATATGGAATAACTGGTGCTGCATTGGCTACTATCGCCGGGCACGGTACCATGGCAGTAACTACTTACTTAATCTCCAGACAGTTCTTTAATGTGCCCTATCAATGGGGACGAGTCATGGGAATAGTTGTTTCAGCCGGGGTAGCTGTTCTGTTCACTCAACTTCTTGGGGGAACCCTTTGGGCTCGATTAGGGGCAGTAATTCTGTTTATTCTTCTTGTTCTTGGGGTAGAAATTACACGACCGAGAAAGAGCCAAATCTCTTCAAGCAACCATAAAGTTTTTCTTTTCTCATCGCTAAATTTGCCATTCATCAGGCGTGATGTAGAAGCCATCTCGTCGTTTACGAATACTAAATCCACTACGGCTTCAGGTTTCACCGCAATCTCCAAGATTACTACTGGAGTTCTATCAGCAGACGCGGTAATCTCTTGGTTCGCATCCACTTACAGCGCCTGGCTCGTTTTTCTCGGTCGATTATTCGGAAAAAGGACAATACTCATTCTCGGGGGTGCTGATGTTTCAGCTGATGAAGAGTTAAACTACGGAATTTGGCTAAGCCGCTGGCGGAGACCGCTCCTCCGCTATGCACTCAGAAAAGCTGACGTAGCTCTGGCTGTGGCTCCTTCCATAATTAGCCAAGCAAAAACGGTTGCAAGTTATGACGGTGCGAATCTCAGCTACCTCCCAATAGGACTTGATACAGATTATTGGTCACCATCATCAACCGAGAAAAAGGGTATACTCACAGTAGCCGCTTGCGACAACTCAACTCGCTTGAAAGTAAAAGGCATTGATATTCTCATAGAAACAGCATCCAAAATGCCGAACACGGCTTTTACTCTAGTGGGCACTGAACCATCCGTGCTGAAAGAATCTGAATTAACTATTCCCGACAATTTGCAGATTGTCTCTTTGCTCCCTGAGACGGAACTTCTTGAGTATTATCAGAGCGCCAAAGTTTATTGTCAACCGAGCCGGACTGAAGGAATGCCAAATACACTCATGGAAGCCATGTCTTGCGGATGTATCCCAGTGGGAACGGATGTGGGCGGAATTCCCACACTTATGGAAGAGACGGGTTCCATCGTTCCTCCGAACGACAACGAATCCTTGGTACAGGCTCTCAGCGCTGCACTGCAGCAAGATGAAAGCGACGGTAAAGCCGCACGGCAACGAATAATCAAAGAGTTCTCTGTGGAGCGGCGAATTGCCGGCTTGCGTAAAGCCATCGAAGGAGAAACCGAGGTGTGAAACGACTTCCCTTTGAACTAGCGGCACTATCCCTCTCTGAAGTAGGAAGCAAACTCCTAGGTCTGGTGGCAATTACATATTTGGCTCGGACTCTCGGTCCGGAAGGAGTTGGCATTATCGCACTGGGAACTGCCATCCTTATGTACGGCAGCATCTGCTCGGATTTGGGTCTGCCGATCCTTGGTACGCGCTCCGCCGCCGGAGGTAAAATCAATATCGGTTCTCTGAGGATGAAAATAAGCTCAGCTCGATTTTTACTGTCGGTCTCGGTCGCTCTTTTGGGCTCTGTCTTACTGTGGATTTTGATCACAGATACTGTTTCGCGAGATGTGGCCATATTCTATCTCATCGGACTGCTCCCGGCTTCTCTGACTCTCGACTGGCTTTTCCAAGGTATCCGTAAGATCGGCACTCTGGCGCTTGCTAGAATTTTAGGCATGGCCACTTATCTTGTTATGGTATTAGCGCTTGTCGGAACCAGCAACGATATGTTATTTGTCCCCATCGCCTGGGGCTGTGGTGTGGCAGTTCAAGCGCTTTTTTTGTGGTTGCGCTCACAAAACATCTCCCCCAGCTCGCCTGAGACAAAACACCTCGATTCAACACCTATTAAACTCATACGTGAAGCTGTTCCCCTAGGTTTTGCTAATCTGATCGCTCAAGTTGTACTTCAGTTCCCAATTATCTATTTGACAATATTCGAGTCATCTGCCGATGCCGGTTTTTACAGCATCGCTTTTCGAGTTATCGTGGTGTTCCTTATGCTGGATAGAGTTTACTACACACTCTTCTTCCCTATCATCAGTCGTAGTGTTGAGGAAGGTCGTGACGTTCTCCATCGCCGCTTTTATCGAGCCATTAAGTTCATCGCTCTAATCGGCTTCTTTCTTGGAACGGTCTTTATTATTTCAGGAAGCAGGCTCTTTCCCCTTCTGTTTGGAAATGAATTCCGTGCGTCAGTACCTATTTTTGACATTCTTGTGATCTATTTTATACTAACTTTGCTCAGCAGCACCCTTTCGTTCACACTTATCGCTCTGAAAAAAGAAAAACTGTATACTCGATCTCTTATTATAGGCGCCATCGGTTTTGCTGGCATTTTACTCCTTCCATTACCAGGAGATTCTCAGTTAGTTGCTCCGCTAGCCTTAGTGGTATTTCAGTTGATAGCTTTTCTAGCCATGGTTCGTCATCTTCAGAATGAAATTCCATTCAGTATAGAAAGAATTGTACTTTTACCAATGCTGGTAATTATGGTCATCTTAACTGGTGGAGCAATGGTAATGCATCTGAGCTCTCTGTTTGTCTCTATCGCCGTTATTATTATTGCACTACCTGCCCTCCTTTTTTCTATTGGATTCAATCGAGATGATTGGCAGTTTATAAAAAAGTCGATTTTATGAAACTCACCATAGGCATAACTGCTGTTCAACCCAAATGGACTCTTCTTTCCGGCCAGATTGGATTTCCCTTTTCACCTTTATCATCTATTGAAGATATTTCCCATAATCACTTTGTAACAATCATAGTTACAGCTAAGGGGAGTGACCATCTACGGGAAAATCTCTTAAGCTTCATTCACTCGGGCGGGTCACTGTTGATAGAGGCGTCCGAAGCAGAATGGCTTTTCGGTATTAAGTCACAACGCCGTTATGTTGACTACATTCAACCAACAACTGAATCAATTTTCAGCAATGTGCTCCCCGGATTTGCTGACGCTTCTTTAACAGTGCCGGAAGAAGCAGATGAGCTTTTCGCTAACGATGAAATGAATCTTGTTCAGATCGTGAACGAAGGGAAGGGAACAGCCGTAATACTACCGGGCGGTCTGACCGGCTTGGTGCTGAATAGTAATATTCTGCGACGACAATTCCCTTCAACCTCACGACATCTCCCAACTGAGAGAGTTACACGATGTTCAAAACATACTATCCGTGAAATCGTGCAGTACAGTCTGGAATTTCTTTCTCGAGCACGTGAACTTCCTTTTGTCTCACTGCACCCGTTCCCAGATGGAGAATTGTCGTTATTCAATCTGCGGATAGATACCGATTTCGCTGATGAAAAACAGATCGCTGATCTATACGACTTATGCCAAAAACACACTGTTGCAGCAAGTTGGTTTGTGGAGACCGGAAGTGCAGTCGAGCGGCTGAGTCAGTTCGCAAAGATGAAAGATCAGGAAATCGGGATGCACTGCTACCAGCACAAAGTTTTTAAGGATTTTTATGAGAGCGAAACAGACATCAAACAAGGAAAATCACTTCTGGCTGGTGAAAAAATCTCTCCATCAGGTTATGCGGCTCCGTTTGGCGAGTGGAATTGTTCTCTCGCTAAAGCAGTTGAAAGTTCGGGGTTCAAATACGCATCCGAATTTGGATTGGCTTACGACGACTACCCTTTCTACCCTTGGCTGGGAGATAGATTTAGTACTGTTCTTCAGGTACCAGTCCATCCGATCAGCGCCGGGCGTCTAAAAAATGCACGTCACGATGAAGAAGAAATGAAAAACTATTTTGCAGCAGTCATGGATACAAATTTAGCACACAGACTCCCAATATTTATCTACGATCATCCTTCCTCAGCCAATCTTGATGTGCTAAATTGGTTCATGAAACAGATTCAAGAAAAAGAGATCACCAACGTTACATTAAGCGATTATGCTGAATGGTGGAAAATTCGGAATAGTATTAAATGGAGTGCTGATATCTCGTCAGGAAAGCTGATTATAAAAAGTAGTGGAATTGAGAATCGATCTCGACTTTTGGTGAAAAACAGAGATGGAAGTGAGGCTGTAACCCCCATGTCCGATGAGACTGCTCTTGATGATCTCAACTGGCTGAAGCCAATATCAGTACCGGCTTCTACCCCAATGTCCATCCGAAACCGAATCAACCGAAAAGTGGTAACAAACAGTATCGATCATATTCGTTCCAAACTCAATCCATGGACGTAACACTCGCCAGCTACCACACCGTCATGCTCCGGCATGGAGGCCCGAAAACACAAATCCTCCAAACAAAAAAACATTTGGAGAAGATGGGAATTTCAGTTCGCCTTTTGGATGTTTGGGGCTCTAGGGATGAAATCCTTAACAGTGACCTTTTTCATCTTTTCGGCTCCAATCACGGCATGTACGATTTGGCGGGATATTTGAATGAACAAGGTGTGCCGTTTGTAGTGAGCCCAATTTATTTCACACGCCGATCTGCCGGGACTGTACGTAAGGCGGTCACATTAACCAAAGCTGCCGGTCAGGCAATACGCGGATTTATGTCGGTATCCAGCATCGTGAACGACATCTGCAGCTGGGCAACACACATAGTTCCAAACACGTCTGAGGAAGCTAAACTGATCCGAGACAGTTTTGGAATTCCTGATGAAAAAATCACGGTAATCCCCAACGGGGTGGAATCGCGATTCGCTGATGCTACTCCTGATCTCTTTGTTGAACGATATGGAATTCGGGATTTCATCCTGAATGTGGGGCATATAGGACCTGACAGAAAAAATGTCCTATCCTTCATCCGTTCATTAAAATCATGTGATCGGCCAGCTGTCATCATAGGCCAAGTCCACCCTTCGGAAGAAGCTAAAGAGTGTCTCGCTGAGGCTAAGAAGAACCCCAATATCACCATCATTGACGGTCTTGATCATGACGATCCGCTTTTGGCTTCGGCCTATGCCGCGTGTGAGCTGTTTGCACTGCCGTCCAAGTTTGAGACGCCTGGCATTGCAGCATTGGAAGCCGCTTTGGCAGGCGCTAAGATCGTAATAACTCCTCACGGCGGAACCAAAGACTACTTCGGAGATTACGCCACGTATGTTGATCCCTATTCCGAAACTGCCATCTCTGCTGGGATTCAGGAAGCGCTGAGTAAATCGGTTGACGACAGATTAGCAAAACATGTTCAGGATAACTTCCTCTGGGAACAGACTGCTCAAAAAACAGCAGACAGTTACGCCAAAATTCTTCAACAACCTCTTCCGTAATGAAAATCAGCTTTCTCCTCCCCTGCCTGATCAAGATTCCAGTGGGCGGAGTGAAAATCATCTACCGTTACGCCGGTGAACTTCAAAAGCTTGGACATGAAGTAACGATCATCTCCCCAAAAAGTGAAGGGTATCGCCTTCGCCATCTGATTAAAGCCGGAGCCATCCGCATCCGAGACCGTTGGCACGGTGTAGAGGATCAGCCGTATTACGAAACGCCCGTCGGTGTAGAACATTTAATAATCCCTGCCCCCGATCCAAATTTTATTCCCGACGGTGATGTGCTTATGGCCACCGCTTGGCAGACTGCCTTTTGGGTTGACGAAATGCCACGTGAAAAAGGTGAGAAGTTTTACTACATACAGAATCTTGAGACGTACCTCGGGAATGCTGAACTTATTAAAAGCACTTGGACGCTTCCGTTGAAAAAAATAGTTATTGCCAACTGGCTGAAGAAAGCAGCAGTGGAGATGGGTGAAACAGCTTACGGTCCAGTCCCCATCGCACTCGATCCCGAAGAGTTCTCAACTGAAAATCCTATCGAATCTCGATCTCCACGAATCACAATGCTCTATCATCGACTTCCCATAAAAGGAGGCAATGAAGGGATCAAGATTTTACAAAGTGTAAAGGAGACTCATCCCGAGCTGAAAGCTGTCATCTTTGCTGCCCGGAAACCGTCTGTAACCATACCTGACTGGATAGAGTTAAGAATTCGACCAGATGCTTCTCAATTGAAGAAAATATACAATTCTACATCCGTCTTCCTACACACCAGCCACCAGGAAGGTTGGGGACTTCCACCAATGGAAGCGATGGCGTGCGGCTGCGCTGTTGTGGCAGCGGCCAATGAAGGTGTACAAGAATTCATCACCGACGGTGAGACAGGTTTCCTGAAACCCATAGGTGATGTGAAAGCATTGACTGAAACAATATGCACACTTCTGGATAACGATGCACTGCGCATTCAACTGGCTGAAGCAGGTCGAAACGCCGTTCAGCAGTTTACATGGGAAAAGAACGTGCGGCAGTTCGAACGTATTTTAGAAGGCGAAGAATGAAGGTCTCTGTCATCGTCTCCATCTACAACGGAGCTGACATCCTCCCCGTTACGATTCCGCCGCTGCTGAATCAGGACTATCCCGCCGAACAGCTGGAGATCATCCTGGTGGACGATGCCTCCACAGACGGAACATCTGAACTTTTGGAGAATCCGGAATGGCGGGGAAAATGCCGAGTGATTCGTCACGAAGAAAATCGTGGGAGAACGGCCACCCGTAACTCAGGAGTAAAAGCCGCTACAGGAGACTTGCTAATTTTCACGGACTGCGACATTGAAGTGCCAACGGATTTCGTTTC
>MPMA02240773.1_pt1 | contig 10700 bp, 10 predicted proteins | sample 1617361 | NCBI WGS metagenome assembly MPMA02 (sample SAMN05944807, study PRJNA350692) | marine metagenome | biome: marine; feature: ODZ; material: water; isolation source: 180 m water sample filtered on 0.2 um supor filter | place: Pacific Ocean | collected 2012-04-08 | depth 180m m | reverse complement strand
GGAAACTGAATTTTTATATCAAAAAATGCGTGTACCCGCAGTTCAAGGGACTTTAGCAATGTTTCCTACTACATGGACTCATCTTCATAGAGGTAATCCTCCTCTTAAAGGAAATAAATATGTTATAAATACTTGGCTGGAGTTTGTAGAATAAAATAAATATTCGGCTTCCTTTAAATGCTTAGTATGAAAGAACGGTTTTCTAAGTCTCTTACTGCTATAGAATATCCAAAAGAAAAAACATCGTGGAGTATTGGGGGCATAATAAAGGGTAAGAATGCTTTTTACAGATTTGATGTTAAAGAAATGTTTCAGTTACCAGACGGCACCCCGGCGAAAAAGGGACGTACAAATACAGAGGCTCAAAAAATGGTTCTAGAAATTGAAGATAAGTGGGTAATTTTAGATTTAGGGGAACTACATAAATATATAAAAAAAAATAAATTAACTAAAGTCTATGTAAATGATTTGATATCTCACCTCGATTGGACTATATTTTTAGACAAAAAGTGAGTATACTAGGTTCTTATGGCTTTAAAGAAATTACAAGTACAACCAGGTTTTGATAAACAAAATACCGCTTCAGGCGCTGAAGGTAAGTGGATTGATGGCGATTTTGTTAGATTCAGATATGGCCTCCCTGAAAAAATAGGGGGTTGGTCTCAACTAGCTCGTGAAACTTTACCTGGTGTAGCGAGAGCCCAACTTGCTTTTACAAATTTAACTGGAGATCGATACACAGCTATCGGAACTTCTCAAGGTCTCTTTATTTCATGGGGAGATAAATATTATGATATTTCTCCAACGGCTACAGCTTTAACTTCAGCTACTTTTGATTCTACAACTAGCTCTGCAACAGTTACTGTAAACAAAACTTCTCATGGATTATCAGTAGGAAGATATGTAACTTTTAGTTCTGTCTCATTACCTGGTGGTGGCGCGACAGGATATACTGTTGCTAATTTTGAAGAGAAAGGATTTGAAATTTTAACAAAAACAACAAACACCTTTACCATTACAATGCCTTCTGATGAATCAGGCACTGGAATGTCTGCAGGCGGCAGCGCATCAATTTTACCTTACGTACTAATAGGACCTACAATTCAAACAGTAGGTTATGGATTTGGAGCTTCTACTTGGAATGCTTCAACTTGGGGCACTGCTAGAACGGCTTCGAGTGTAATACTAGATCCTGGCAACTGGTCACTCGATAACTTTGGAGAAGTTTTAGTGGCTACGATTCACAACGGAAAAACATTTACTTGGGATGGGGGAGCTGCGCTTCCTACAACTGTTAGAGCATCAAGCTCAACCTCTGGAGCTTTAACAACCAATAATCCAACTGCTTCGGTTTCAACTTTAGTATCTGATAGAGATAGACACTTGTTTCATCTTGGAACAGAAACGACGATTGGATTAGCTACTACACAAGATAAAATGTTTGTAAGATTTTCTAATCAAGAAGACTTAAATACTTATCCACCCACTGCAACCAATACAGCTGGAACTTTTAGACTAGATACGGGCAACGAGATTCGAGCGGCTATTAACGCTAAAGATTATAGTTTAATTTTAACAGATAGTGCTGCTTATTTAGTTCAGTTTGTTGGACCTCCTTTTACTTTTTCAGTAAAACAAGTAGGTACAAGTTGTGGCTGTATTAGTCAGCACGCAGCAGTTTTTGCTAATGGTGCTGTCTTCTGGATGGGCGATTCTGGCGGCTTTTTTATGTTTGATGGAACAGTTAAAGTTCTACCATGTTTAGTTGAAGATTTTGTATTTAATACTGATGGAGATAATTTAGGTCTTAACTTTGGTTCGACTAAAACTATTTATGCAGGACATAATAGTTTATATAACGAAGTAACTTGGTTTTATCCAAAAGATGGATCAGATCAAATTGATCGATCCGTAACTATTAATTACACTGAAGGCGCTTGGACAACTTCATCCTTAGCTCGAACAACCTATCAAGATGCATACGTTTTTGATAAACCCTATGCAACTGAATATGACGCAACAGCGACACCTGATTTTGCTCCTATTTCTGGAATCACTAACACGTATGGAGCAACTACTAATTATTCTCATGAGACGGGTACTGATCAAATTAAAGGAGGAGCAACTACAGCTATAGCAGCCAACATTCTTTCTGGAGATATGGATATTGATGATGGAGAAGTTTTTTCAGCTGTAAGAAGATTTGTTCCTGACTATAAGTATATTACTGGAAATTCTAAAGTGACCCTATATATTAATAACTATCCCAACACTGCTGCAGTTGCTTCTTCATTGGGACCATTCACTGTCTCGGGTTCTACTGCAAAAGTAGATACAAGAGCTAGAGGAAGATTCATTGCTGTTAAAATAGAGAACGACGCAGCGGGTGAAACATGGCGATATGGAACTTTGAGAGTTGACGCCCAACCAGACGGGAGAAGATAATGGCTAAAATTATAAGCTTTATACCAGAGCCAAAAGAAGAATATGATGTCGAGAATCAAAGACAGATTCTACAGTCTTTATCGGGTATGCAGACTCAGCTAAATTTCTCTTTCCAACAAGATTTAAAAAGCGAACAGGACACATTTAACTATTTTCTATCATGAGTATACAATATAAAAACGCAGCCTTTAATCTAACAACCAGCAATTTAACAACAGCTTTAACTATCAGCACTTCAGCTATTGCCATTGTAAAAAGCGTGTATTTTTCTAATACGAGTACAGGTGCCATTCTATGTAATGCTGCCATGTCTGATGTTTCAGCAGGTAGTTATGACGCAGAATTTTTTAGAGATTCGATAGCTGCATCCAGCTCAATAAATGCAGCTCCTGAGGGCTTGAATTTAGAGGCTGGAGATGCTATAAAAGTTCAAGCAGACACAGCTAGTAAGGTCGGAGGTCTTATTAGTTATGCATTAATAAACAGAGAGAATGAAAATGGTTGATCTACCTAAAATAAATTGCACCACAGTTTATACTTGGCGTAATACTAGAACGGGCGAAACCTTTACAAAAAAGCCGAGCGGACCCCGGTTGGGTGGAGACATTGTACAAGATTGTACAGTTCATGTGTCTCCAAAAGGATTAAATGTTTTTTCAAAGAAAGTAAGAACACCAACGGATGATAATAAAGCCTAAAGGCGGAACAGAACTTCAATTAGAGTATCTTTGTAAATACGCTAAGAAAGAATTATTAGATCAAGTTCAAATATGTACTTCGGTACCAGAAAAGATTCCTTTGTCTAAAGATAAAGTCAATATCCTTTGGCAAAAGAATGCTTTTAATCAACCTAATTTATATCCTTGGTTTAAAGATAAAACGAATCATTATAAATATGACTGGTATGTTTTTAATTCACATTGGAATTTTGAAAGATTTAGAATTACTTTTGATCTACCTTTAAACAGGTGTTTAGTAATTAAAAATGGAATTGATCCAACAATAAAATCAAAAACAAGATTTCCAATGAAAGATAAACCTATGAGAATTATTCATCATTGTACTCCATGGAGGGGTTTATCTGTTTTACTTGGAGCCATGCAGTTAATTAAAAACCCAAAAATAACACTAGATGTGTTTTCTAATACAGAATTATATGGAAAAGAGTTCCACGAAAAAAATGATAAAGAATACCAACCTTTATATGAACAAGCTAAAAAACTAGATAATGTAAACTATATTGGATACAAGTCTCATGAATATATCTTAGAACGTATGCATGAATATAATATGTTTGTATATCCTAGTATATGGGAAGAGACATCTTGTATTTCTTTGTTGGAAGCTATGGCTGCAGGCTGCTATAGTATTGTAACAAACTTTGGTGCTTTATACGAAACAGGTGCAGAGTTTGCTATGTATGTTCCTTACGATAATGATTATCGAAGACTCGCTCAAAAATTTGCACAGGCTATTGAAGCAGCTGCAAAAACTTTACATGAACCTGTCATTCATCAACATTTACAATCACAAATTAATTACACTAAAAGCTATTATAGCTGGAAGAAACAAGCAGTATCCTGGAATCGATTTTTAGAAGGAGCAATAAATGTCAAGCAACAAACCAATATGGTTCGACCAACCATCAAGTGATACAGAAGTAACAACCATTAATATAGGGGATATTTCTCCTCATAAAATAATGGTATGCACACCTGTGCATGGAGACACTTCTATGCATTACACTCAATCGGTTTTAAAATTTCAACAAGACTGTGTAGCGAGAAAAATTATGTGTAGTTTTACTTTATATAAATCTTCACTGGTCACTCAGGGCCGAAACCTGTGTGTGGCCGAAATGTTAAACCATAAAGATAATTATACTCATTTATTATTTATAGATTCTGACATTGATTTTCAGTCATCAACTATTTTTGCCATGCTGGAAAAAGACAAAGATGTAATAGCTTGTCCTTATCCGTTAAAGTCATTCGACTGGGATAAAGCATGGAGACGACTGACAGTAAAGAAGGATATTAAAAATGCTGATGAATTATCTAAAGCTGGATATACTTTTCCCTTAAAGGTTCCTAATAAAGACAAGGTTATAGTTGAGGAAGGTATAGCTGAAGTTACGCATGCTCCTACTGGATGTATGCTCATTAAACGAAATGTTTTTGAAAAGATGATGAAACACTATCCAGACCACAAGATCTATCAACCTAATTTTGTTAATGGAAAGGAACGTTCTACTGAGAATTTTTATAATTTTTTTGACACTTTACACGATAAGAAGACAAAGAGATACTACGGAGAAGACTTTGGTTTTTGCCAAATATGGGGCGAAATGGGAGGTAAGATCTATGTCTATATTAAAGACTTCATTACTCACGTCGGGGAATATCAATACTGCGGACGTTTTTGGGACGAGCTTACTCACATGAAACGTATTGACCCCAAGCCAAAAATCAAATAAACTATAAAATTACAGGATTTTTAGCACCTGCCAACAGGACTACTTTAACTAAAATATGGGAATATCAAGAGGACAAATGCAACGACAACTATATGCCAGCGGCGGGATCAGATCTTTGGTTCCAAGAGAACATTATGGACTAGGAAGTATTTTCAAAGGCGCAGCAAAAGCAGTTAAAGGCGTTGTGAAAGGTGTAGGTAAACTTGCTAGTTCTGACATAGGTAAGATGGCGATGCTCGCAGCTATAGGGGGATATCCTTTTATGGGTGGAGCAGGTACAGGTATTGCAGGAACTGGCTGGTTTGGATCTGGTAGTGCTCTTGGTAAACTAGGTGGTATGTTAAAGACTAAAGGAATCATGAAAACTATTGGCCAAGGTTTTAGCGGTGCAAATAAATTTGTAGGCAAAGTTCCTGGCGGCTGGGGTACAGTTCTATCACTAGGAGGTGGCGCTATTGCTGGAATGATGGCAAAAAAACCAGAAGAAACAGAAGAAGAATATAAAAAACGTATTCAAAAAGTTAAGCCATATCTTAGACAATATATGACAGCAGCATTTAAAAACTCTAAAAGCCCGCAAGAAATTGAAGAGCTTATTGAGACTAATACTTCTGAGTATAGAGTAGCTGACGGAGGATTAATAAGTAGAAAAGGTTTCTCACTTGGAACAAATGGAAATGGATGGCATCAAGGTGACTGGACAGATCCGAATGATCCTGACTATGAACCTAAACCACAGAAGTTATCAGAAACTGATGCTTTACACTCACTATTAAAAGAATTTATTGAAGTCCATAAACGTTATCCAAAAGACATGGAAGAATTAAAACAATGGGCTATGAAAAGAGTACAAGGAGGTTCTCCTGAAGTAGAAGAAGTAAGTACGTCATTAGCAGAAGTAATTCCTAGTGAACAAGAAAGTGCAGGTATTAATGCAGCTCGAGGTGGAAGAATCGGATACGCTTTAGGTCCTATGGATCCTATGTTACAAGGCGGAATCGGAGACATTCCAACAAGACAAAATAATGCCGGCGTTACAGAACTAGATTTTAGAGATAATGGTGGATTTGTTCCACCAATAGGAATAAAAGAAAAAGCAGATGATATACCAGCAATGGTAAGTAATAACGAATTCGTAATGACCGCTGACGCTGTAAAAGGTATGGGCGGTGGAAGTGTTGAGAGAGGATCTCAACGAATGTACGATATGATGAAACAATTAGAAGGAAAAGTAATCAATGCCTGAACAAATAGTAAGAAATCTACCCTCAGAATTTATTGAAGCACTCGGTAAAACATACGGAACTGCATTAACTGACGCATATGGTAAACCAACCGATACTTCAGCTTATGCTCCTCAAGTTGCACCCGAAAGTTTATTACAAGCAGAAGCTAGAGGACTAGCTCCTGGTTTAGGAGGTTACGCGCCTTATATTACTGGAGCTGCAACAGCAGCGGATCCAGCAACTGCATACCAAACCTATATGTCTCCTTACCAACAAGACATTATAGATACAACGATGCAAGAATATGACTTACAATCTCAAAAAGGATTACCGGCACTCAGAGCACAAGCTATTGGAGCCGGTGCTTTTGGCGGGGGGCGAGAAGGAGTTGTTCAGTCTGAGTATCAATCAGCGAGCGACAGAAACAGAGGTGCCCTTCATGCACAATTATTAGGTCAGGGCTATACACAGGCTCAGCAATTAAGACAACAAGCGATGGCCAATCAAATGAATTTAGCTCAAGCTGTACCTGCTTTACGAGGTCAGCAAATTGCAGGCTTAGGTGCATTGGGTACTCAACAACAAGCTCAAGCACAAGCACAACTAGACGCTACAAGAATTGGCGCACAAACAGCAGCATTCGAACCGATCGAAAGATTAAGTAGATTAGGAACAGGTGTAGCAAGTTTAATATCTGGTTACCCAGCTAGAGAACAAATGACATCAACACCAAGTCCAAGTGCACTATCAACTGGATTAGGAACGGCGTCTACTCTTGCAGGTATTTACAAAATGTTAAACCCTCAACCTACTAATATTAATTTTAATCAAACAGGTAACGCTGGAGTCAATAGTGGTTTAGCTGGTGCTTATTCAGCAATGGCAGCAGCCAATGGACTCAATATAAAACAATAATATGAGCAAAGTATTTAGAAGACCCATGTTTAGAAGAGGCGGCAGCACAGGCGGCGTAAAAACCATGGACGGTATTATGCACGGCATTCAAACTAGATCGATGAATAATCTTGGAGGAACACCTCGAAGAAATTTTTATGGTGGATCACCTGAAGATATTCAAGATATTAAAAGTCAGATGAGTATGATTGATGCTATTTCAGGTCCTGCTCCAGATCATTTAGCACAACTAATGATTAAAGGCGGTTTAAATTTAGTTTCTGGCGTAGGAGCTGGAACTGGTTCTAAGCTAGGAGATATTGCAGCAGCTTATAAAGGACCTACAGACCAAGCGTTTAAAGCTATGGCAACTGATAGATCAGGTAATAAAGTTTTAGCAGCGACATTATTAAAAGGACTCGGTGCAAGTGATATGGATAAAGTAATAAGAAGTGGCAAGCAAATTGCAAAACAATTTAATCTAAGTGAAGACGAAGGAATTAAGATTGCTTTTAACCAAAAGTATCATAAAGATGATTTAAATCCAGAGGCTATCGCTAGGAACGAATTTGAATCAAGAGCTAAGGCTTTATATCAAGAAAAAGATAACAGAAACAGAATTTTAATTGTACCGGATGGAGCAAGAAAAACTATAAGAGCATTAGATAAACTAAGAGAAGATTATCCAGCTATAGCAAAAAGCGTTTTTCCATCTGAACCCTATCTACAAGATAAAATTAAAAAAGGTAGTAAACCTGATGGAAAGGGAAATTTAGTACCAGATGAAAAAGTAATAATAAAACTTAATCCTGGACAAGTGTACTATGACTACATAGATGGAATTTGGTATTCATTTGATGGCAAACTATTAACACCAGCAATACCAGCAGAATAGGAGGATACATGGAAGAAGAGCTTTTAAACTTCGATGAGATAGATATCACTCCTGAAAAAAAGAAAAAAGAAAAAGGGCTAATCGAAATCCCTGATAAATTAGAATACAAAGGAACGATTCTTTCAGAAGTCGGTTCCGGTCTCAGTAAAATTGTTGATAAGGTTAAAGGTAAAGAAGTAGAAGAAGAAGCTACTCTTGTAGAATCCTTAACAGGAGCTACAGTTAGTTCAGCTATTAAGATACCAAAAGGAATCATAACCTTCGCTACACTACTTAACGATACTTTCAAAGATGCAAACATACCCGTTGAAGAAACGGCTACCGCTCAATTTAATGAATGGTTTGATAGGACCTGGTTAGGAAAAATCGAGAACGCTTCAGAAGAAGTAGCTCACGAAACAGCCTCAGGTAAAATACTAGAAGCCTTTGGACAACTCTATGGTGGCAGTAAAATTGCCATGAAACTTAGTGCGCCTGTTATTAAAAGCGTAGCTAAACACTCAAAGAACTTAGTTAATGCTATTAAGAGTGGACGATATGCAAAGACAACTAATAACGTCAACGCAGCTAGAACAGTAAAAAAAGTAAAAGACTTAAACAAAGCAGCAGGCTTTGAAAAATTTGTAGGCATTGCAGTAGGTGGTGGAATTGGTACCGGTTTCATTGTCTCCGATATAGAAAATATTGGAACCTTTGGTGACTGGGATTTTTTAGATTTTCTACCCACTGGACTCGATCGCGAGCAGCGAGAATCGGGCAGCGAGGATGCTAAAAGACAATTATTAAATAGATTTAAATTCGGATCTGAACTTGCTTTTCCAATTATACCAGCCATTTATGGTGTTGGTAAAACAGGAAAACTATTAGTACAAAAAGGTAAAGACCTTGCTTATAGTGATAGCCTAATAGAACGATGGATCAATCGATGGGTAGGTCAACCTTTTAGATCTCGTAGTAATAAGACTCAAGAACTTTTTGACGGAATCCAAAAACTAGAAGGTAAAAACTCTGCTGTTAAAGTATTGGCTGAAGATGCATCTAGAAACTTTGATGATAGTCTTAGAAGAATATCCAAAAGCTCAAGAGGAGCAGCTCAGTCTTTAAAGAATCCAGAAACTCTTTCTAAACAAATTTCAAATTTTATGTTTTCAGCAGATGACATTGTAAAAGAAAAAAATATTATATTTCCAGGTTTTAGTAAAGCAAGCATTAAATCTTTTACTGATTCCTTAAAAAGGATTGGAGTTAAACAACAAGTAATTGATGACATTATTTCAGACTCAACCACTTTTAGACGAACCGCAGCAGGATTAAAAAACACCATTGCTGCCAGTAAAAATATTGTAGTTGGTAAAAACAAACTTAATCAAATACTAAATGATAGAGCCAAGAATGTTTTGTCAACAGACTACAGAATCATTGATGATAATACAGGAATCTTTTCTGGATACAAACCAACTAAAGACGCAATTGACAGGGTTGTAAAAGTCTTACAAAAATACGCAAAGAATAATGAAAAGAGCTTGGATGAAGATAGTGCTAATAAACTAGTAAGTAATATTCTTAAGAAAGCTTTTATTGATCCAACAACAAATGCTTTAACTTTTCCTATTGGAACGCAGAGCGCATTAGATGATGCCGCTATACAAATAAAAAATATGGGTAAGTATATTAGTCAAGGTAAATTTAAACCTGACAAGGATGGTGGACTTATACAAACTACTTCTGATCTTCAAGCATTTAAAGACTTGTTTGGTGCTTATAAAAATGCACAGAATGGTATTTATAATGTGATGACGGATCTATCTGAAATTATTGCCCGTGACCGATTCTATACAGACCTTTTAAAAGATTCCAATAATATTGCAAAAGCACTGATGGCTGGCGGAGACGCTGGAAAAATTGGAAGACCTATCTTCTTTAAAAATTACGACGATGCTGTTTTAAAACTACCTCATCAAGACATCACCACATCACCTTTAAAACTAAAGACTTCTTTACCTGACACAGTGTACTCAAGTCCTTTAGATGGTATGTTTACAACAAAGCCTTATGCAGAAGCAATTAGAGTAGGAGATCAACTTATAGGTAGTGGATTAACAAAGAGTTTACCTTATCGAATGTTGATGCTTATACCGAAAGGACTTTCACAAGCCGCGAAAACCGTGCTTGGCCCTTTCACTCACGCAAGAAACTTTTTCTCTGCAATGATTACAACAATTCATAGAGGTAATGTATTAATACCTCCTAAGGAGATCTTTAACTTTGCTAATCAAGCCAGAAGAACTGTACAGCCTCAATTACTGTATAGACTTACAGGTAATCCAAAGTATAGAAACCAACCAGCTGATCAAGCGCTGTATCGATTTTTATTAGAGGAAGGCGTAGTAAATAAAAACATTGTAGCTCAAGAAGTTGAAGGTATCTTTGCAGATATTGGAAGAATGAAACCAGGTTCCACAGCAGATCAGTACTTTACAAAAGTTTTAAACTCAGCGACTAGTAAATTTAAAAAACTTTATCAAACTTCAGTTGATATTTACACAGCTGAAGATGACATCTTTAGAGTTTATAATTTTTTAGCTGAGTCTTTTAAATTAGACAGAGCCTTTAACAAAGCTATCAAAAATAAAGTTAAGGATGCCACTGGTAAATTAGTTAAGAAGCCAAGTGAATTTGAAATTTTAAAAGAAGCTGCGGAAATTGTTAGAGAAACTGTTCCTAATTATGCATACGTATCTGATTTTGTAAAAGGAGTTAGACG
>MPMA02105797.1_pt1 | contig 10732 bp, 9 predicted proteins | sample 1617361 | NCBI WGS metagenome assembly MPMA02 (sample SAMN05944807, study PRJNA350692) | marine metagenome | biome: marine; feature: ODZ; material: water; isolation source: 180 m water sample filtered on 0.2 um supor filter | place: Pacific Ocean | collected 2012-04-08 | depth 180m m | reverse complement strand
TTTATTCTATCTATTTTACATTCTCAATCTTCAAAGGACGCCATCTTAAGCTGATAGATTTTTGTCCATTTCTATCACCCTCAATTCCATTCCATACCGCCGTGTTTAAGAACGTTGACATACCCGGTACGAACTGGACATCGTTTTCATCTGGAGTTGTCATAGGCCTGTAGATTACCACATCCCATTTACCATTGCTCCATGAACCTTTACCTTTTACATCCTGATGTGTCTGTGATGTCAAAGTTCCAAATCCAACAGCATTCAGGTCTTCCACTGAACTGCCTCTATTACCCAGTGAGAGTAAGGATCCCGCAGCGATTCCACCTGCCATGAGGGAAGCGCTCTCGTATGACTCACTATGAAAACCAATAGGATTAGGATTAAAATCAAAATCTGTAAACATATTGGGATACTCATCTTCCATATGTTCTTTTCCGCCAGCAACACTTAATTCCTTTTCCCAATCTGCCTTCCAGTGCCATATATTTACAGCTTTACCTCTGTCACCCATCCTTGGACTAAATGGCTTTTCCGGCGATATTACCTTAACCGTCTCTAAAGGAAACATTAGTCCAACAGCATCTCTGAATTGCGCATGTGCTATCGCCCTGTCATTCTTACTGGCGTCATTCCACTTAATACCAAAGAAAATCGTTTCGCCGTTATGGAAGCCCCTGATTGATACCTCTTGCACTGAACCGCCACCATTAGGGAATGTCAAATCTTGAATCTGTAATTCAACTTTTAATGGATCAACCTGCCCCAGGGCAAGATCAGCACCATCTAAATCCGCCGCTATGTACTTGACGGTTAACCCTTCTTTAGTGGGTATATTTTCTTCTAACGATATTTCTTTATCTAATCCTTGTGAATATGTGATACCGCTACATAGGAAAAACAATGCGACTAAGGCACTTCCGAAGAAAACAGACTTATGCAATAGGCATTTCATCATTACTATTACCTCCACTTTTTGTTAAACTGAATTTATATTCTTATGGTGAGAAATTTGTAATATGTTTTTCATCAAAAGATAGGGTGAATACCTTATTGAATTAATAGTCGTATATAGAATTGGAAAGAGAATTATAAATCTAAAAAATAAAAAAACAACATCAAAATCACAAACATGAAAAAGATTTTGTTATTTTCTAGTAAATCTTCTAAATAAATAAAGAAATGAACGACCAATAAGTTCCTTACGGAGGCTTTATTCATTTTGAAAAAAATCAGATGGAAAAGTAAGAAAAGTACAGTAGTTCATAAACTGTAATGGTTTGTGGAATGTCCCCACTGAAAAGGTGCTAAAGTGTAATAAATGTGCCACACAAATTCCCATTTACAGCCCATGCATTATCATCCATTGCTATAAAGGCATTTATGACTTTTGTGTTACATACAGGGATTCATTATAATTGACATTATGTTAATTTTTCAAATACACAGTTGTTGCCGTAACCATTGGAATCATAAAGGCTTACTTCAATATCAGGAAAAGTGTCAGTCAAGCACAATTATTGATTTTTTATAACAAAGAAAAAGAACTCTAGCCATTTATATTAACATCTTCTTCTTCTTGCTCCTGCTTTTCTTTTATCTTTTCCTCCTCCTCCTGCTTTTCCTCCTCTTCCAGGGAATTCATCTTTCTGTAAATAGTTCTTGGCGTAATACCAAGCAAATTTGCAGTAATTTCCTTATCTCCCTTTGATCTCCTCAGAGTTTCAAGAATTATCTTTTTCTCAATCTCGCGAAGTGGCGTACCAAAAGGTATAGTTAACTTTCTCTCTTCAACCTTTTCCTTGGAGATGTTATCCGGAAGGTCCTTTTGTGTAATTATCCTATCCTGCGTTAAGACCACAGCCCTTTCGATTACATTTTTAACTTCACGCACATTTCCCGGCCATTGATAGTTAGTCAAAATATCCAGAACATCCTCAGAAATCCCGTCTACTACCTTATTATTCATTTCCTGGTAAATTTTAAGAAAATGGCTTATCAATAAAGGAATGTCTTCCCTTCTCTCTCTTAAAGGGGGCATATTTATGGTAATCACGTTTAAGCGGTAATACAAATCCTCTCTGAATCTTTTCTGTTTAATAGCGTTCTCAAGATTGACATTTGTTGCCGAAATAATACGTACGTTGCTTCTCAATACTTTAGTGCCTCCTAATCGTTCAAATTCACCTTCCTGCAAGACACGAAGCAGCTTGACCTGAACGGATGGAGTTATTTCCCCTATTTCATCTAGAAATAACGTCCCCTCATTGGCCAACTCGAAACGTCCTTCTTTCTGGCTAACGGCACCAGTAAATGCTCCTTTCTCATAACCGAAAAGTTCGGATTCAAGTAGGGTATCCGGCAAAGCAGCACAACTCACCTTAATAAAAGGCTTATCACTTCTTGCACCTATTCCATGAATAAGGGATGCAATAGACTCTTTTCCCGTACCATTTTCCCCCTGAATTAAAACAGACGCCTGACTGGGTGCAACTTGTTCAGCTAATTTTATAACATCACACATTATGCCACTCTGACCGATAATGTTAGATTGTCTGTCGTGTCCGGAATGCGCCAGTTGCTCATGTAAATACCTGTTTTCTACAACAAGAGCCTGTTTCTCTATGGCCTTTTTAATCATATTCGTAATTACTAATTTTTTGAAAGGCTTTGTAATAAAATCGTAAGCACCGTCTTTCATAGCCTCCACAGCTTTCTCTATTGTTCCATGCGCTGTAATTAATATTACCTCTACTTCCGGCTTGATCAATTTTGAGGCCTTAAGCAGCTGCATCCCATCCATTTTGGGCATTTTCAGATCTGAAAGCATCGCGTTGACTTTCCTTTCCCGCAAAATGTCTAACGCCTTTTCGCCCTCATCTGCCAAAATGACTTCGTAGCCTTCTTTAGAAAGCATTCTTGATAATGCAAGTCTTATACTTTCCTGATCATCAACAATTAAAACTGTGTGTTTTGCTATGTTATTCAATTATCTCCACTCCACAATTTTCAACTGGAAAACTAACAGTCATAGTTGTGCCCTTCGCAATCGTACTCTTACAATTAATATTACCTCCATGCCCCTCAACAGTTTTCGTCGCCAGGGCAAGGCCCAAACCGGTGCCTTTAACCTTAGTACTAAAAAACGGATCAAATACTCTTTGAATATCGCTCCTGTCAATGCCCGATCCGGTATCAGTTATATTTATCTCAACATTTCCATCCTTAAGCCTTGTCGATATACTTATATTACCACCTTCAGGCATTGATTCAAATGAGTTCTTTAGTATATTAAGAAATACCTGCTTTACCTGGTTAGTGTCGAGTAATATTTGTGGCAAATCAGGTGCGTAGTTCTCTTTCAAGGAGATACCTCTCTGTACAATTTCCTTGTTAAAGAATTTTGTGAGTTCAATCAATACTTCATTAATAGACGCCGGCCTTGTTTCTAATTTGGGAAATCTTGCGAACCGTAGATATTCATCACTTATTTCAGTTAAAGTATCCACTTCTTTCAGAATAGACTGAATCAGATTCTCCGCATCGCTCTTTTCCTCTCCATTATCGTTGCTGATTTCATCGAACAACAACTCCGTATTTAAACTAATTGAACTTAACGGATTTCTTATTTCATGGGCAACGTTTGCCGACATTTCACCTATAGTCGCCAAACGTTCACTATGCAGCAGCTGATGCTCCAGCTCTTTCCTTTCTGTAATATCATGGCTAGTCAGAACAGTACCCCAGTATTTACCATTTTGATCAAATACCGCAGAATACGTGTTGTATATAAAGCCATCCTCCACCTTTATTTCCTGGTGCTGTGAAGTTTCTATTCCCTTTCTAAAACTTTCAGTTATGTTTGCCGCCACACCTCCCACATAAGGGATCTGTCCATCTTTCACTGATTTATTAATTATTTCTTCTCTCTTTACTTTCCATGCTTTTTCAATTCCCCTGTTGCACATTGTCACCTTATCATTAGGGTCTATGAAGATAACGCCTTCATCCAGATTTTCTAACGTTGATTTTATCTCAAATAACACATCATCTCTGCCTTTTCTCAATCTGTCCATTATCGATGTCACAAAATAAACTGAAATAAAGGTTGTACTTGCAAGTGCGAAGAAAACACACAGCATATAGACTTCAGATTGCCAGAGTTCACCACCAAATTTAAAAGCAGAAAATGCTGCAAAATGCTGGTGAGGTAATACAGAATAATACTCCAGCAATAAAAGCAACGCAAAAAGACATGTAGCAAACGATGACTGTAGATAACTATACTTTTTCTCTAATAATATTCCACCTATTATAGCATGAAATAAAAAGTAAAAGATAAAGGGGTTTTCTATACCACCTGCAAAGTATATCAGACATATCAGAAAGAAATGGTCCGTCATGATTTGTATGCCTGCATGCAGCTGTAAAGATGAAAATGTTTTTACCTGGAGAGAACTTGAATAAAAGAAGAAACCCGCATTGGTTAATCCAACAATTACACCTATGACATATAAAGGAAAAACCTGCTCCACAACATTAAAAATACTACTGAAGATATATGTCGTAATCAACAAGCCTGATACAGCAATCCAGCGTAAAAGAATCAGCCAGTGCATACGTTCAACTAATTCCGACCTCATCATGCCTTCTTTGAACATTTACATCAGCTCCTGTTTCAGTTTGTTGTTATCGTTGCTTCAAGCATGCCTTTAACATGTCTTGTCACGCAAAACGATACTTATAGAATGATTTGTATAAGTAACTAGATGATAAATATTTGTAACTTATTAATTACCCTGTATCAAAATAAGCAGATTCATAGTTCTGTTTAATGGTAACAATAATTTACACCAACTCAAAAGGTACAATAATATGTAATTATATTAGAAATAACATATTATTTGCAACAACAATGTCCAAAAAACATCTTTTTTGCAACAGACTATTGACAACAAAATAACCGTTTGTATAATTTATTTGCATTATTCTTAAATCAATATTAAGTTGAGCCGTAATAGAGTCATAATCACTGTAAATAACCATTTGTAAACCGGGGTAAAGGCAAAGTGCGAGTAGAATTTGAATTGCCGGATATCGGAGCAGAAGCAGGCGATAAAATAGTCGTGGCTTTCTGGCATGTTGAAGAAGACGAAGAATTCGTAGAGGGGAGCGACCTTATGGAAGTTTCTACAAACAATGCAACTTTCAACATTTCGGCACCCAGTACCGGAAAACTGATTGAAATATTAGCTCAAGAAGGTGACCCTGTAGAACCGGGTGATGCTATTGCAATAATAGATACAGAAGATAATTAAAATAACCGATGTTTGTGTAAAGTATTATGGCATTCTCAGATATTCTGGCCCAGGATCATATTACCAACCACTTCAGAAAAACAATAACCACTAATCATCTCTCTCACGCATATATCTTTACCGGGCAAGATGGGATTGGAAAGACACTTCTTGCAAGAGAATTCTCAAAGGCCATTCTTTGCAGTGAAAAAGAAGACGATTCCTGTAATTTATGCAACAACTGCGTTCGAATAGAAAACAGTAATCATCCTGATATTCATTGGATAGAAATTGAGGAAAAAGCCAAATTCCTGAAGATTGATAATATCAGAGATTTACAGCACTCAGTAAAACTAAGCCCTGTTGAATCCAACTACAAGATATTCATCATTAAGGATGCAGACAGGATGAATGAGGAGGCCTCAAATTGCCTGCTCAAAACACTTGAAGAGCCTCCTCCCAACACCATTATTATCCTCATTGCTAACTCACTTACGCCTGTCAAGGAGACAATCAAGTCAAGATGCCAGATAATCAGATTTCATCCGATACCAGCACACATAATCGAAGAGCAACTGATAAAAAGGTTTGACGCCGATACAAGAAAGGTTGGATGGATATCGAGGTTTTCCAGCGGAAGTCTCGGAAATGCATTTGAACTGCTAGAAGACAATTTTTACGAAAAAAACAGCGATATTGTTAACCGCATTGGTGTATCAGGCATAGACAATCTTCTCCTCGCCGAAGAAGTCATTGATAACTATTTGAGCTCGAGTGAAACCTTAGAAGAAAAAAGGCAGGCTCTCAGGCGTATTTTAAACTGCATACTGCAATTCTACCGTGATATTCTGGTAGTTAAAGTCAGGAATGTATACGGTACCGGCAAAAAGCCCTCTCCCCTTTTCAATGAAGATCATGAGGATGCACTACAAAGGTGTGCCGGTTATTTAACCCAAAAACAGATAACGGCAATAATTAATGATATCCTGGAGTCCATCAAATATATAGATTACAATCTGAATATTAATTTACTGGTCGAAAACATATTCACAAGGATTGCAATGTTGAATTCGTCGGAAAGAGAGTAAAAACACAATCATCATTTCTAATTCTCAACTTCTGCAATAACCTCGGCACAGCGGTTACATAAGGTTGGATATTTATCTATCTTGCCTACCTCTTTACGGTAGTTCCAGCACCTGTCGCATTTACTGCTATCTGAAACCCTTACCTTGATAAACAGCTTTTCAAATATCTCTCCCTTATTCGAAGAATCCAGAGGTTCTTCACTTACACCTACATCTGAGACTATGAATATCATTGGGAAATCGCTTTCGTATTCTTTCAGAAGATTAAGCATTTCAGGATCATCAGTATAAAGGTCAACCGAGGCCTCAAGGGAGTTGCCGATTTGCTTTGATGCCCTCATCCCCTCCAACTCCCTTGCCACATCCGTCCTGATCTTGATAATCTTCTCCCATTTATCGTTAAGCTCATTATCTATGTACTTTTCATTATTAACCGGCCAATCAGCAAGGTGTACAGAATTGGCACTACCATCATCATGCGTCATCTCCAACCACACCTCTTCCGAGGTATATGCCAGGATTGGGGCAAGGAGTCTTACCAACACAGAATTTATACTGTGAAGAACAGTCTGTGTAGACCGCCTTTCAATAGAGTTCTTCGAAAAGGTATATAGTCTGTCCTTCTGAATATCCAGATAGAAAGAGCTCATCTCAACCGCACAGAAATTGTGAATAATATGATAAACGCGGTGAAATTGATATGATTCGAAAGCAGACGTTATTGCAGTTATGAGTTCTTCCGTTTTGTGCAGTGCCCACCTGTCAATCTCCAACAGTTGGGAGTACTCTACCGAATTGCTGCCTGGATCAAAGTCGAACAGATTGCCAAGGATATATCTGAATGTATTCCTGATACGCCTGTAGGAATCTGACAGCTTTGCAATGATAGCGGGAGAAGTGTTCATCTCGTTCCTGTATTCCATGGAAGACGTCCACAGCCTTACGATATCCCCTCCCATGTCCTTCAGTGCGTCTCCAACCGATACAAAATTGCCAAGCGATTTAGACATCTTCTTGCCATGTTCGTCTACTACAAAACCGTGCGTAATTACTGTTTTAAATGGGGCACACCCCCATGCCGCAACAGAAGGAAGCAGAGATAGCTGAAACCAGCCTCGATGCTGGTCGCTTCCTTCAAGGTATATATCCGCCGGGAATGATAATTCCTCCCGTTTCTTCACTACAGAATTATGGCTGGAACCTGATTCGAACCATACGTCAAAGATGTCGTTCTCCTTTTCGAAGTCAGAAGAGCTGCACTTCGGACATTTTGTGCCGTCCGGCAGGAACTCCTTCGTGTCTTTATAAAACCAGCTATCGGCACCATGCTGCAGGAACATATCACGTACATGGTTCACAACCTTCACGTCCAGGAGTGATTCCTTGCAATTGTTACAATAGAATGCAGGTATCGGTACACCCCATGAACGTTGTCTTGAGATACACCAATCCGGGCGCTCCTTTATCATATTTGATAATCTGACTTCTCCCCATTGCGGTACCCATTCTGTTTTCTCTATTTCGGCTAAGGCATTTTTCCTGAGATCCTGATGATCCATGTTGACAAACCACTGTTCAGTTGCCCGAAAGATAACCGGCTTCCTGCAACGCCAGCAATGAGGATAAGAGTGGCTTATTTTCTCCATACGCAATAAAAGACCCAACTCATCGAGTTTGTCTGTTATTGATTTGTTTGCATCATATATATTCTGCCCGGCAAAATCCCCCGCCTCTTCTGTAAATACTCCGATTGCATCAACCGGACTCACAATCGGCATACCATACCTTAAACCGGTCTGGTAATCATCCTGGCCATGGCCGGGGGCAGTATGTACACACCCTGTTCCGTCCGTAAGAGTAACGTAATTTGCCAGAACTACAGATCCTTCCCGCTTCATAATAGTATGCTGATATTTCAAGCCTTCCAGGGAACTGCCTTTGACCGTACCCATACGTTCGTAATTCTCTATTTCAAGCCGGTCCATGACAGAATCCACTAAATCTTCAGCCAGTATTGAAACCTGCTTCTTTTGTGTCTTTGGATTTATATATCTTACTGCCGTGTATTGATATTCAGGATGCAACGCGATTGCAAGGTTTGCCGGCAACGTCCATGGAGTAGTAGTCCATATCAGCATATAAACATCTTCATCATGGAGTCCTTCAAATTTATCTTTTGTATTATCTATCAGTTTAAAGTTGACGTAAATTGAAGGGCTGGTTTGATCGTGGTATTCCAATTCTGCCTCAGCAAGCGCAGTCTCACAACGCATACACCAATGTATTGGTTTCAGGCTTCTGTAGACGTATCCCTTTTCAACAAGTTTCCCGAATACCTCAATTACTCCTGCTTCGTATTGTGGAGTAAAGGTTAGATACGAGGAATCCCAGTCACCGGATACTCCCAGTGCCTTAAATTGTTTCATCTGTACCTTTACGAATTTCTCAGCATATTTTTTGCACTTCTTGCGAATCTCAACAGTTTCCATCTCCTTTGCCTTGGAACCCAGCTCCTGCATTACCCTGTGTTCAATAGGCAGACCATGGCAGTCCCAACCCGGTATATACGGAACGTCATACCCCTTCATGGTATAAAACCGAACAATCATGTCTTTCAGTATTTTGTTTAATCCGGTTCCAATATGGAGGTCTCCTGTAGGGTATGGAGGCCCATCATGTAGAATGAATTTCTTCCCACCTGCCCTTGCCTTACGTATTTGAGCGTACAGGCCATCTTTTTCCCACTTTTTAAGAAATTCAGGTTCCCTCTGAACGAGGTTTCCCTTCATGGAAAATTTTGTTTTTGGCAAATTGATAGTATCTTTATAACTCATTTTCTAAACCAACCTGTGTAAATCCTCTTCTGTTATGTTTCTTATAAACAGTTCCTTGTCTCTTGATGTCTCACCGGATATTATTTGAATGTCTGAACTCTTGATGCCCAGCCATTTGGCAAATAATTTGATTACGGCCTTGTTCGCCTTCCCCTTTTCGGGTGCTACAGTAACTGCAATCTTTATCTGGTCAGCATATTCCCCTACCACACGGTCTTTACTGGAATTTGGCTGCACCTTAACAGATACAGCTACCCCGTCTTCCATTTCTCTTATCTTAATCATAATAATCTGCGTTCAATATAAATCAAATCCCTTTAAATACTGCCGATCCAATACGAACTAAATTTGCACCTTCTTCTATTGCAACTTCAAAATCCTGAGTCATTCCCATGGATAGAATATTCATCTCGACATTCTGAATGTTTTCATCTTTGATTCTTTCACTCAATTCACGCAGCCCCTTAAACATAGGCCTGCATATTTCAGGATCATCAACAATGGGTGCCATCGTCATTAAACCCTTTACTTTAATTCTTTCAAGCTTATTTATTTCGTGCAAAAAAGGAATAGTCTCCTCGGGCGAAAGACCGTACTTGGTTTCCTCACCGCTTACATTAACCTCTACTAATATCCTCGAATTCTTCCCCAGCTTCTCAGATTCCTTATTTATTTCCTTTGCGAGAGTTACACTTTCCACAGAATGTATCAAATCAAAGATACTGACTGCCTTCTTAACCTTATTTCGCTGAAGGTGGCCAAACATATGCCACCTTAAATCCAGATCATACAGTTCTTCTTTTTTTCTCTCAGTAGCCTGTAATTGATTCTCACCTATACATGGAACACCCAATTCAGATAATATTCTTATAATGTCCGCATCTACGTACTTTGTTGAGATTACTAATTCAACTGATTCCTGGTTGTATATGGAACGCGAACAGGCCGATTCTATGCGCTCTTGTAACTCTAATAAGTTTTTCTCTATTATCTTATAATTGTTGGTTACCATATTATAGATTGTTCTATTTGACGCAGCCTGCCCGAACGGCAGGCTGAGGTAGGAAACGACATAGAATCTTAATATGCTATTGAAAATGTATCAAACTCGCCCGTTACATCTCCCCAATTTTCTTCAACATTTTTGACCATTGCCCCCGGTGGTCCTTTCCGGCACCATTTTAAAACCTGTTCAACATTATCTCTCTCACCTTCAAAAACTGCTTCAACATTTCCATCCCAACAATTTTTCACCCAGCCGCTTAAACCCAATGAGCATGCCTCTTCCCTTGCACTGACCCTGAAAAAGACCCCCTGAACTCGCCCCTCGATAACGACATGTAATCTTGCCTTTTCCATCCTTATTCGAGTGTAGAAGCGTATTGAGATCCCCGCCTGCCCGCCAGTTTGTTAGGCGGGGACAAACTTTGCCGAGGACTTTGCGCTCCTACTTTGTAAAATTATGAAATTCCAGTTAATGGAGTGTTATTGAGATATGATAAATAAAACTCTT
>MPMA02025481.1_pt1 | contig 10732 bp, 12 predicted proteins | sample 1617361 | NCBI WGS metagenome assembly MPMA02 (sample SAMN05944807, study PRJNA350692) | marine metagenome | biome: marine; feature: ODZ; material: water; isolation source: 180 m water sample filtered on 0.2 um supor filter | place: Pacific Ocean | collected 2012-04-08 | depth 180m m | reverse complement strand
TTACTTTTTAAATTATGGACCCAATACTGGATTTTGGTTTACTTTTGATATTGGAATTCTTATTGGAATCGGTCTTGGAGCAACCGCAATAAGCATTCCTGTTTCAATTGTAGCTAAACATTTTCCTTTAAACACTAGAACTATGGCTACCGGAATTGTTACCGCCGCAGGTTCTTTTGGATATTTTATTTCTCCAATGTATACAAGATTTACGTTACTTAAATATGGCTGGAATACAACATTAGTTATTTTTGCAATTATGATTATTATTGGTTTGTTTATTGCATTCTTTTTATCAACCCCAATGCAAACATCACAACAAGAACATGAAAATAAACAAACAGCCATAGAAGCAATTAAAGAGGCTTTTTCGAATAAAAGTTTTATTTATTTAACTTTAGGTTTTTTTGTTTGTGGTTGGCATATAGCGCTTGTCGCAACGCATATTCCTATGCATATGAGAGATAGAGGTCTTGAAGATTGGACTGCAACAGCAATTTTAGCATTAATTGGATTATTCAATATTTTTGGAACTTTAAGTAGTGGATATTTGGCTACAAGAATTAGCAAAAAAAAACTATTGAGTGCAATCTATTTGCTAAGAGGAGTTTCGATAATATACTTTATCTTAATGCCACCAAGTGTGATTAATGCACTAATTTTTGGAATTACTTTTGGATATCTTTGGTTAGCTACAGTTCCACCAACAAATGGAATAGTCGGCCATATTTTTGGAACAAAATATATAACTTTACTATATGGATTTGTTTTTTTAAGTCATCAAGTTGGCTCATTCCTTGGAGCATACTTAGGTGGATTATTCCATGATTTATATGGTTCACTTGATTATGCCTGGTACATTTCTATCGCTTTATCTCTTTTTGCTGGTTTGATACATTTACCAATAAAAGAGAAAGCAATTGATAGAATTCAACACGCATAAGCCAAAATTTAGTCCTTATCTGGAAAAACTTTATAATTCAGATAAGCCAGTAATTATTTATAAAGTAAATGGAGGCTATAATTTATACACTGATTTTTCAAAAAAAATAATACTTACAAACAATAATATTAATAATTTTTTTAGTTTATTTTCAAAAAAAAAAATTCACAAAGAAACAGATCTTTATATAGGTTTTTTTGGTTATGAAATTCTTTGTAATTTACTAAATATTAAGATCAATAATCAAAAAAAACTAATGTTTTATAAGGGCGTTTTTTACAAACCTGAAACATTAATAAAAATAAGAAAAGATATAAAAATAGTTTCTTCAAAAAAAAAACAAGATTTTAAAAAATTTTTTTACAAAACTAAAATTTTAAGCCCATTTAAATTAAATATAAATTACAGAAAATATCAAAAAATATTTGATGTATTTTCAAAAAAAATAAAACAAGGTGAAACATATCAAATCAAAGTTTGCACCAAATATAAGAATAGATCTCAAATTAATCCTATTAATTTTTTTTGGAAATTAATGAAAATTAATTCTTCACCTGAATCATTTATGATTAGAGATAAGGACTTTTCTATTGTTAGTTGTTCACCAGAAACTCTAATAGATAAAAAGGGAAACAGCATAATTACAAAACCAATTGCAGGGACTCTTAGAAAGAATAAAAACATTAATAAGATTAAAGCATTAAATTTTTTTAAAAATAATGACAAAGAAACCAAAGAACACAATATGATTGTGGATATGGAAAGAAGTGACTTATCACGAATATGTAAACCAGGATCAGTAAAAATATTAAAACAAAAATATGTAGAGGAATATAAACATCTTTTTCACTATGTGACAACAATACAAGGCAAGCTCAGAAATAAAATTAAGATTAGAAATATTATAAAATCAATGATGCCGGGAGGTTCGGTTATTGGATGTCCTAAAGTTAGAACATTGGAACTTTTGAATAAGCAGGAAAAAGAAGACAGAAATATATTTACGGGCAGTTTTGGTTACATAAAATTTAATTTAGACATGAGGTTTAATATTATTATTAGATCTATCTTAAATTTTAAGAATATCTCAGAAATTTCAGCTGCATCAGGGATAGTTTTAGACAGTTCTCCTAAAAAAGAATTTAATGAAAATTTTATAAAAGCTAAATCACTATTGGATTTATATAAATGATTTATATTATAGATCACCAAGACTCATTTACATGGAATGTAGTGCATCAATTTTCAAAATTTGATGAAGTGTATTGCTCGAATTATTTTGAAATAAACCAAAAAAAATTAGATCAATCTAATACAATTGTTTTATCTCCCGGTCCAGGATCTCCAAGAGATTACCCTTTGACATCAAAAATTTATAATAAATATAAAGGTAAAAAAAAATTAATAGGGATTTGTCTGGGCTATCAACAAATCTTATTCAACGAAAAAGGTAAAATTGTACAACAAAAAAACATTTATCATGGTTATCAATCAATAGTAAGAGTTACAAAAGAAAGTAAATTATTTAAAAAAGACAAAAATTTCAAAGTAGGAAGGTATCATTCTTTAAAATTACTTGAGCCTTTTAAATCAAATAATATAAAAATCTCAATGAGGTGTGCTAAAACCAATATTCCAATGGGTATAGAAGATTTAAAAAACAATATATATGGATTTCAGTTTCATCCAGAATCTTTTTTGACAAAAAATGGCAATTTTATTATTAAAAAAATCTTATCGGCATAAAGATCTTAAAGAAATAAAATTTCATGATCTTTGGAACTTCTATGGCGTTTTTACAACAATGAGAATTATCGGGAAACCGGCTAAAATTTTATTTTTTAAAGAACATATAGAAAATTTAATTAGATCTTTAAAAGTTTATAAAATTAATAAAAAAAACATCAAAAAAAATATTCTTAAATTAATTAAATTAAATCTCAATAAAAACAAACGATTTGATCATTTACTAAGGGTTGCAGTAAACAATAAAATGATTTCAATTTCTTTGAGAAAAAGATTGAAACTAAAAAAATAATTGGCCTTAAATTAATTAACTATAAGAGAATAGAGCCGGAATATAAAAATTTGAAATATAAAAAAATTATGAATTATTTAAAAAAAATGGATACGACAAAATCAGACATAGTTCTTTATAAAAATAAAAAAATATTAGAAACTGGAACTTCTAATCTTTTATTTGTTAAAAAAAATAAAATATATTCTCCTATTAATAATTTTTACAAAGGTACAACTTTAAAATTTTTTATAAAAAAATTAAAAAAAATTATAAAAAGAAACATTTTGATTCATTCATTAAATGAATATGATGAAATTATTATTATTGGTTCTGGTAAAGGTGTAGCTTCTGTTAATTCTATAGACAAACCGTATTGGAAAAGAAAAAGTTTGAAAAATTATAGAATTTTATTGAAGATCTATAAAAAAGAAATATCAAACTGTTCTATATATAAATAAGGCTATACGTTATGAAAGATCCCAATAACCCCTGCATATTTTGTAATAAAAAAAAAAATCATATAGTGGATGAAAATGATTATGCTTATGCATCTTACGATCCTTATCCAGTTTCTGATAATCATTGTTTAATTTTTCCTAAAAGGCACATAAAAGATTATTTTGATTTATCCGAAAAAGAAATTTTGGCCTGTAATGAATTAATTAAAAGCATGAAAATTCAAATTGAAAAAAATGATATATCTGTAAAAGGTTTTAATATTGGCACTAATTCTGGAAAAGTTGCTGGCCAATCTATTATGCACTGTCATATTCATTTAATACCAAGACGAGAAGGCGATGTTGAAAACCCCCAGGGTGGAGTTAGATCTGTGATACCTTTAAAACAATACTATGTTCGTAAACCTTAAATTGAAATTATCTATTGTTCTACTTATAAGAACTATAAATTCTATTCAGTAGAATATTTGAGAATAATATTTTGATATCAAATATCTTCTATTAACAGTTGATCTATTATTATTTTATGTATACTAGATTTATTGTAATTTATTGAGATTCTAATATTCTATAGAGACAAGGTAAATAATATGCTCACAACTAATCCATTTTCTATACTAGTGGAAACGGTACCATCTATTGTATTACAATCTTTTGTAATTGTGATGGTTGCTTTAGTTATAATTGGAACATTGGTTGATATTATTCATAAAAAAAACGTTAAGTATTTCTTTAATAACGCTAAAAAAGCAAAACTATCAGCTACAAGAGAGCTTGGCACAGGTGAAAGAGCCACTGTTATTATAAAAACAGTTGTCAGTGATATTGCAACTACAGCTGAGCTAGGTTCCGGCAAAAGAAGAATAGCTCACATTTTAGGTATGTATGGAACTATTTTATTTTGGATTGCATCAGTTGTTATGATTTTTTGTTATACTTCAAATAACAGTGCTACACCTAATGTATGGCCAATGATGTGGCATATAGGAGCTATAATTACTTGTATTGGTGGATATTGGTTTTGGTTTTTTTTAAGAGTAGACGTTCTGGCTGAGGCACACCCCTGGTACAGAATTATTAAAGCTGACTTATTTGTATTGGCGCTACTTGCGTGTGCCACTTTTGGTTTAGCTTGGTCTTACACACAATCTTTAGATTTAAATAATAGATGGGATAATAAATTATTTTTAATTTTGTATATTATATCTAATCTTGTCTTATTTGGCGGAGTATATTGGTCAAAATTTGCCCATATGTTTTATAAACCAGGAGCAGCAATTCAAAAAAATTTAGCAGAAGCAGATGGTTCAAGAGATAATTTACCACCACCAGCTGATGCACCAGAACAATTTGGCTTAGGAATAAAAAGAGAAGAACCAAAACATTATTAATATGATAACAAAAATGAAAGAGAAAAAATAATTGTGTCAACATTTGTATATATGACTCGTTGTGATGGTTGTGGGCACTGTGTAGATATTTGCCCTTCTGACATCATGCACATTGATGAAACTATAAGACGTGCAAAGAATATTGAACCAAATTTTTGTTGGGAATGTTATTCATGTGTGAAAGCTTGTCCTAACCATGCCATTGATGTTCGTGGATATGCTGACTTTGCACCTATGGGGCACAGCGTAAGAGTAAGACGAGAAGAAGAAAAAGGAAGAATTTCTTGGAAGATTAAATTTAGAAACGGAACTGTAAAAGATTTTGTTTCACCTATCACAACTAAACCATGGGGAAAATTTATTCCGAAACTTGCTGAAGGTGAAAAACCAAATCAAGAAGAAATTAACTCTCAAAGACTATATTTAGAACCTGAAGGTTTAAATACAAAAAAAGAATTACCATCAGTTCCTAAAGATTCTTTTAAAAAAGGAGTTTATTATTAATGGCAAAAATTAAAACACATTATGAAGACTGCGATGTTCTAGTTGTTGGTGGAGGTATGGCAGGTACAGGTGCTGCATTTGAAGCTAGACACTGGGGAAGAGATTTAAAAATTGTATGTGTTGACAAGGCTAATATAGATAGAAGTGGAGCAGTAGCTCAAGGTTTATATGCAATTAACTGTTACATAGGAATGCAATGGGATGAAAATCAACCGGAAGACCATGTGCGTTATGCACGAAATGACTTAATGGGGATGGTTCGAGAGGATCTTGGTTATGATATGGCTCGCCACGTTGACTCATCTGTACACATGTTTGATGAGTGGGGCCTACCTATGATGAAAAATGAAAAAACCGGACGTTACCTTAGAGAAGGTAAATGGCAAATAATGATCCATGGAGAAAGCTATAAACCAATCGTTGCTGAAGCAGCTAAAAAATCTGCCGATAAAATTTATAACAGAATTATGGTAACTCATTTACTTATGGATGAAGAAAAAGAAAATAGAGTAGGTGGTGCAGTAGGATTTAATATGCGTACTGGTGATTATCATGTTTTTCGTGCAAAAACTGTAATTGTTGCAGCAGGTGGAGCATCTCACATCTTTAAACCAAGAGCAGTAGGTGAAGGCATGGGAAGAACTTGGTATGCACCATGGAGCAATGGATCTGCTTATGCATTACCTATTGCTGTTGGAGCCAAGATGACTCAAATGGAAAACCGTATTGTTTTATGTAGATTTAAAGATGGTTATGGCCCAGTAGGCGCTTATTTTTTACACCTTAAAACTTATACTCAGAATGCTAATGGAGAGAATTACGAGAAAAAATGGTATGAACAAACCAAAGAATTAGTTGGTGAATATATTGATCACCATCCAACACCAACATGCTTACGTAATCATGCTTTTATTCAAGAGACAATAGCAGGTGGCGGACCAATTCATATGGTTACAACAGAAGCTTTCCAAGATCCACATTTGGAGACAGTTGGATGGGAAAACTTCCTTGGCATGACTGTTGGACAAGCTGTGGTTTGGGCATCTCAAAATATTGATCCAAAATATACTAATCCTGAGCTAACTACTTCTGAACCATATGTAATGGGTTCTCATGCTACTTGTTCAGGGGCTTGGGTAAGCGGTCCAGAAGATCTTTCACCTCCAGAATATTTTTGGGGATATAATAGAATGTTAACAGTTGACGGTCTTTTTGGAGCCGGTGATACTGTTGGTGGTAGTGCTCACAAATTCTCTTCAGGTTCTTTTACAGAAGGTCGTTTAGCTGCAAAAGCTGCTGTTAAATATATACAAGACCAAAAAGCTGAAAATATTAATGTTACTGATAAACAATGTGAAGATTTTAAAGAAGTTATATACAAACCTTTAGAAAATTACACAGTTGGTCAAAATGAGATTACTGGAGGAACAGTTTCACCAAGTTATATTTCTCCAATTCAAGGCCTACAAAGACTTCAGAGAATTATGGATGAATATGTAGGTGGTATAGCTACTAATTATATGACAAATGCGAATATGCTTAAAAGAGGTTTGGAACTATTAGAATGGTTACAAGAAGATCTAGAGAATGTTGGTGCTGAAGATTATCATCAACTTATGAGGGCTTGGGAATTAAAACATCGAGCGCTTACTTCACAATGTGTTACAGAGCACACAATGTTTAGAGAAGAGACTCGTTGGCCAGGTTATTATTATAGAGGTGATCACATGAAATTAGACGATGAAAAATGGCATTGCTTAACTGTATCTAGACGTGATCCTAAAACTGGTAAATTTACTTTAGAAAAAGTTCCTGTTTATCATATTGTTGATGAAAAAGAAAAAAAGCAAGCTTCTTAAAACTACTAAAAAAACATGAATCTTCTTGAGAAATCAGACCAAGAACTAATAGATATTGCTAGTCCGATTTGGGATAACCTTGTTAAATCATCTAACATTAAAGACTATGCTGGTTTTACAAAAAATTTTTCATCACAGATGCTTTTTGGAGCTAATGAAGTTGAGCTGGGTAAACAATGGACAAATAATAAATTGTTAATTGATTTATCTGATAAAAAAGAAGTTTTTGGATGTTTAAGAAGAGGCCTTTATGTGACAGTTCTTTTTAAACAGACAAGCAATACAGTCGCTGGAGATTTTTTAGGTCGCTTAGTTTTAGGTATAGAAGACAATGATGTTAAAGTTTTTGGAGCAACTATTTTTTAAAACATTCAAAAAAATATTTTTAATTTTTCTAAATAATACTTGCAAATATCAAAACTTATGCTAATTGCAAGTTGTGCTTCAAAGATTAAATAAAAATTACAAAAAAATATTAAAATACATTCCCAAAAGTGATTTTTTAGTTAGTGCAAAACCTGTTATTTATTTAGGTTTAGCGGTTTATTGGAGCATAATTGTTATAGGTACTTTTTTTCAAATACACTAATTTTTTTTGTAATCTAAAGCAAATTATTGACTTTATATAGTTTGAGGCATAATTACTCTTAATGGATTACTTTCTTCCAATAGCAGAAGTATATGTAAGCATACCTTTAATATTTATTTTAAGTTTAGTTGTTGGAATTCTTTCAGGAATGTTTGGTGTAGGTGGTGGATTTTTAATGACACCTTTTTTAATTTTTTTGGGAATTCCTCCTGCATATGCAGTTCCAAACGAAGCAAATAATATTTTAGGTACATCAATATCTGGATCAACAACTCATTATTTAAAAGGAACATTAGATTATAAAATGGGTTTAATGATTGTAGTGGGAGGTATTATTGGAACTATATTAGGAATTTTAACTTTTACTTATTTTAAAAACATTGGAAAAATTAATATCGTAATTTCGCTATCATATATGTACATATTAGCAATTATTGGAACAATGATGCTTGTTCAAGGAGTAAGTGAAATTGATAGAGCAAGAAAAAAAATAATATTAAAGAAGAAATTACATTATCATTACTGGATACACGGACTTCCTTTAAGAATGAGATTTAAAAAATCAAAACTGTATGAAAGCGCGTTCACACCAATTATAATAGGTTTGCTAGTTGGTTTTATTGCAGCCATAATGGGTGTTGGCGGGGCATTTATATTAGTTCCCGCAATGATCTATATTATCGGAATGCCAACAAAATTAATTCCTGGAACTTCTTTATTTGTGACTATTTTTATTAGCGCAATAGTAACAGTTCTTCATGCATTTAACTATGGTTCTATTGATTTAATGTTGGTTATAGTTTTAATTTTAGGTTCTATTTTAGGTGTACAGATTGGACAAAAACTTAGTGAAAAAGTTGATAGTTCACAATTTATAACTATTTTAGCAATTTTATTATTATTGGTTGGTATTGCAATTGCTTATGACTCATTTTTCACCGAAGAGTCAGTAAGAACAGTTAGTAATAACAATGGTATTAAATCATTAAGTCCATTGGCAAAATTTATTAAAGATTTTTCAGTTGAAGGACCTATTTTATATGGAATGTTTTCAATTATTATTGCTCTTTTATTGGGCGTTGGTGCAGCTGTAATTAGAAAATTTTTTTCAAACCTAAAAAAAAAATTAGCACAGTAAATCTTAATTTAAATTCGTAAATTTTGAAATATTTTGAATAATAATTTTTTCTGGAAAATAACTTATATATTAAGCACTTCTATAAAGTTTAGTCATTATAAATTCTTTGTGACCTAATACCTCTGCACAAGTCAAACGTCCACTTGCCGCTCTAATTGTAGTTTTTATTAACTCATCTCCAGCTTGATTCATATTCATCTCTCTTTTTAAAATTTTTGAAACATCTAGATCAATGTGTTCTTTCATATTAACAGCTGTACTAGGGTTACCTGTTAATTTAACTACAGGTTCAATTGCATTTCCAATAATATTTCCTTGTCCTGTTGGAAATAAATGAATGTTAAATCCAGCGGCAGCTTGCAAGGTTAAACATTCTCCAGCGGCAGATGAGGTATCCATAAAATATAAACCAGGGCCTTTTTTAGGTTCTTCAGCAGGTGCCAAAACATCAATAAATTTTCTAGATCCAATTTTTTGAAAATTGCCAAAAGCTTTTTCTTCGATTGTTGTTAGTCCACCAGCAATATTACCTGCTGTTGGTTGACTTTCTGAAAGATCATTAGTTGCTTCTTTAAGAATAAAATCGTTGTAATCATTCCAAGTTTTCATAAATTTTTCAGATACCTCAGGACTTGCGCCTCTTGTAGCGCAAATCTTTTCAGCTCCCGTTAGTTCTGAAGTTTCTCCAAAACATAGATGAACTCCTAATGGTTCTAATTTATCCATTAAATTTCCAACTGCTGGGTTAGCTGCCATACCAGAAGTGGTATCTGATTCACCACATTTTACAGAAATCCATAAATCACTTAAAGAACATTCTTCTCTTTGTTTTTCAGAAGCCCACTGTGAAAGTTCTTGTGCTTTTTTTGATGCATTCATAATAGTTTTAATATCTCCAGCTCCTTCTATACTAAAACCTTCTACCGGTTTACCAGTGGTTGATATTGCATCAACAATTCTTTTAGTCCATTTTGGTTCTATGCCAATAACAACTACTGCTGCAACATTTGGATTTTTACCTGTTCCAATAATTGTGTCAAAAAATAATTCTAAATCAGCACCAAACTGAAGTCTTCCATAAGCATGAGGTATTGCAAAAGTACCTTTAATATTGTTTGCGACAGCTTCAGCACATGCATTCGAAATGTCATCAACAGGTAGAATTACTACGTGGTTTCTAGTTCCAACTCTCCCATTTTCTCTTTTATAGCCTAAAAAACTTTTTGGAATTTCCATATATTACCACTTTTTAGTTTTAACATTATGAACATGAACATGTTCACCTTTTTTAATTGATTTAACCACTTTACCAATATCATGGCCATATTTTAAAATGGTATCATCTACATTAAGATCAACCATAGCAATTTTGTGTCCTAGTAGAATTTCGTTAATCGACTGAATTTGTACTGATTTATCATTTTCCATAATCCAACAGTTGCAGTTTTGATTAGGTATAATTTTTTCAATAACTACAACACCTACATTGTCTTTTTCGTCATGCACTATAATATCTGTGTCTGCCATTATCTCGATTTGTTTTGTTTGAAATACTGAAAATCTTATATATTAATCAAGAAAATTAACAGATAAAAATATACAGAATTTTAATAAATATAAATAAAAAATATTGATATGATCAATTGTTCTATTTATCAGAACTATAAATTCTATAGAGCAGAACATATAAGAAAGATTAGAATAGATTATGACTAAAATGACAACAGAAGAATCTTTTGTAAAAGTTTTACAAATGCATGGAATTGAACATGCGTTTGGAATAATCGGTTCAGCCTTTATGCCAATTTCAGATTTATTTCCTAAAGCAGG
>MPMA02236537.1_pt1 | contig 10765 bp, 12 predicted proteins | sample 1617361 | NCBI WGS metagenome assembly MPMA02 (sample SAMN05944807, study PRJNA350692) | marine metagenome | biome: marine; feature: ODZ; material: water; isolation source: 180 m water sample filtered on 0.2 um supor filter | place: Pacific Ocean | collected 2012-04-08 | depth 180m m | reverse complement strand
GTCACCACGAAGTGGGTGACCGTCACGTCGATGACTCCCGCGTAGGGACGCGCAACATCGTATCCGTTGAACCACGAGCAACTGCTGCCTTTCGGAAGCCGAGAGACGACCTGCAGGATGTACGCGGTTGGGTCCGACTCGGAGACTACAACATCCACGCGCTCGATTGGCGAGTCCGCCATCGCGGTCTTGGGGCCTTCGTCTTGGGCCGTGAATGCATTCGTCACGTTTCCGTTTACCGACACCATGTACGTCTCGCCAGCCGTGAAGTCGCTGCCGAGCTCGACTTCGCCTTCGTGGATGCCGTACATCATCGTGCAGGGCAATGGCTCCGTCGGGGCAAAGTTGGTGACGGCGACGTCGATGTGGGCGCCTTCGCGAGCTACGGAGTAGTCTCCGAATTTGACGCATCCGCCCGGTAGACCGGAAACGATGTGCAGCGTGTATTCGCGCGGGTTCGAATCGGAAGTCGTCAACTCGACGCTTTCTATCGGAGCCCGCGTCTCGGTCATGGCTGGTATGACTGGATCGGGGGGTTGCGCTGGCGAGGTCGCGACCTTGGTCAGCACCATGTCGACGTTTGTCGGCCCGCCGCGAGTGATCACGCTGTACCGGGTGTCGTTGATGAACGCTAGCTTTCCGCTTTGCGTGATCCTGGCCTGGACCGCGTAGCTGAACCTGTCATCGATTTCCGCTGGGTTGTATTCGATCTCGAACGCGATCGGAACCTGACCGGGGCTCACGATGATCTGCTCTCCGATAGTAATGGCCGGAGCATCCATCCTTGAAACGTCAATCAGCTTGATTTCGACGACTGAATCGGGTGTCAGCGCGATGCGTTCCCGATAAGCGACCGTACCGGTGATTGTCGCGATCGCTGGCGCTTCTATCTCTACAGGCGCCGCCGGACCGACGGGAGCCACTGGGTTGGACGGTTGTGCCGGCATAACCGGAGCGATGGGCTCGACGAGCGCTGCCAGGATTGCCGGAGCTATGGGCTGGATGGACACAATCGATTCTGCGGGAACCGCTGGTTGGCTGGGCGCCGCGGGTATTGCCGTCGCGGGCGGTTGTGCTGGCGCCGGGCTTGCGGGAGCGCTTGAACAGGCGATCATCGCCCCAGCTACCAAACTCAATGCTAGTGTCGCTACGATCCTGGGTGTCATGTCAATTTCTCCTCTGCTTTGATTTGTGATTTCTATAACTTATGACGTACGACGTCACAGTTTTGTTCCACAAATCAAACAGGGAACGAAAAACTCGAAACGAGCGGGGGCGCCAAAAAGGGGAGTGTCGTCGGCCAATTGAATCTGGAGTCTACGCTACGTTCAGCCTGCCGGTTTAGGCTTCCAACACGTGCAGGGTCTCGATAGAGGCGTCGGGCGAAACTAGCGCCACGTAGTCCCTGATTTGCTCCAGGTGAGCTGTAATCTGCTCGGTCGATATGCCTTCGGGGCCGTAGATCGTAAACAGCACGTCCGTGGTGTCTCCTGAGATCGGCGTTCGTTTGTCGGGACCGTAGATGATGCTGGACATGACCCCATCGGTGTCGGCGATGAACATGTCGCCTTCCGTCAGGGTTTGCTCTTTGCCGTTCAGCATCGTGTAGGACTCGTCGCCGGCGGCCACGCCGACGACGACGGGCTCGCGAATAGAAGCGAGGTCGTGACCCGCCGTCAGGAGCTGGTTGTCGAGCTCCGCCGCGAACATCGCGCTGACCAACGCCGACGGTCTGGGCATATTTCGACCCTTGACCGTGACCGACTCCAATTGTCCCTGGACGTGATAGGTCTTCTTGAATCGCCGGTAGTATGCTGTGTATGCTTGGACGGTCGGCAGGGTGCGGATCACAGGCCTGCCTCCTTCCGAATACCGTCGGCGTAGATCGGTCTCGACATCGGCCATCCGACTATCCAGATCGGGGTGGTTCTTCGGGTTCGACACCCCGTGGATTGCCAGCACGCCAATCGACGCCCCGGGATAAGCTCGTCGCCAGGCATCTGTTGCAGTCAACATGGTGCACCTCCGTGGTTACATCGATCTGTTGCCGATCACAGCAAAGCGGATTCAGAGTATCACACGCGGCCCGGCGCCCTGTTGGCGGGATCGCCGTAAATCAAGGCTTCGTGACCAGCCTGGATATCGTCTTGTCGAAAGAGAGAATGTAGAGCTCTCCGGCTGGATCCTCCGCGAACGACGAAATTTCGAGGACCGTGTCGGCGAGTTCGGTCTGGGTCACAACCGAATCTTCGCCACTCGTAAGCGCCCAAATCTTCCCGGAACAAAAGTCGCCGTAGACGTACGCTCCGTAAAGCTCGGGAAGCCGTGTCCCTCGATAGACGTATCCGCCTGTGATCGAACACCCGTCGTCGCGGCCGTACGCGCCGACTGGGAGTTCTAGGCCGGCCGTGTCGCACGGTCCTTGGGGTCGCGGATAGCAATCGCTCTCCTCCATCGCGTTCAAGCCGTAGTTCATACCCGGCTTGATCACGTCGATCTCCTCGAGCCGGTTCTGACCGACATCGCCCGCCCAAAGGTCGCCGGTCAGCCGATCGAACGTGAATCGCCATGGGTTCCGCAGCCCGTACGCTCAAATCTCGCCTCGGGCGTTGCTCAATTCGATGAATGGGTTGTCGCCCGGTATCGTGTACGAACCGGTCGAGTCCAGGCTTGCGACATCGAAACGAAGGATCGTGCCCAGATGCGTTGCCGGATCCTGGCCGTTCCCGCAGGGGTCGCCTCGGCTTCCGGCGTCGCCCATTCCAGGTACAGGTACCCGTCGGGTCCGAAGAGCACCTGCCCGCCGTTGTGGTTCTGGTATGGCTGATCGACCTCCAAAACCACGAGCTCGCTGTCGGGGTCCGCACTGAGGCCGTCTGGTTCAACAGTGAACCGAGACAGCACGCCCCGATTGGGGTCGGACGCGGTGTAGTACACGAAAAGATATCCGGTTCGCTGAAAGTCCGGACCCAGGGCCAGTCCCAACAACCCCTCCTCGTTGCCTCGGTCCTTAACGCGATCCCTGATATCGAGTAACTCCGTGGCTTCGCTGTTTTCATCGCTGGCGTCGAAGCTCATGATTTGGCCAGGTTGGAGTACAAGGAACGCCGTGCCGGACACGTCGTCTGCGAAAGCCAAAGCGATCATGCGGCTGTAAGAGATCTTGGGGTAAGCATGCTCGACTCGAAACGCGCCTGCCAGCACACGTTGAACGGGGATCGGAACGGGAGCTGGCGTCGCCGTTGGCGTAGGCACAGTCACCGTCAAAGCGGCGGGTGTCGGTCGAACCTCAGGAGTAATCGGAGTGGCGCGGGCCGGGGTTGGCGATGATGGTGGCGCCTGCGTAATCGCCGTGGGCGCGGTTGGCGGTGATGCCGGTGTTCGGTCGCCGCCGCCACCGCACGACATCGCAGCCAATGCAGCCACGGCGACGATCAATAGACTTCGCATCCCGAGATTATACGCGAGTCACGCGATTCGGCGGCGGTGGCGTAGACGATGCGACGCGACGTCTGTTATCGGATCCTGCCGGGGCAGCAGGCAGACGTCGCGTCAGTTTGGGGGGGAAACTTGTATTGTAGCCGACCCCTGATCTCTCGATCTCAGAGGCGTCGGTGAACTCGGCCTACGGGTCGAGTTCATTTTTCCTTAGCTCATGTTCCCATAGCGCTGAGATGCCATGCGCTTGTAGTCGCTCCTGGCCTCGTCGATCGTGGGGCCGAATTGGCCGGTCTCCTGGCGAACCCGGTTCAAATAGGCCTCGAACCCGGTGGAGATGGTGCCGTGCCTGAATACGTGGGTGATCTTGTTAAACATTGTGATCTTTCTCCTTCTTTTGCGGATCACCAACTGCGTTAGTGATTCATGTATTACTCTTCTAGTATCAGACATGTCAGTCATGCCTGCAAGGGATACTTCATGATTTACTTCATTCGATTACGTGATAATGGAGGCGGCCGGCATGGAACTCAGAGAGTTACGCAGTTTTTGTACAGCCGCCAGAGTGCGCAGCATCTCGAGGGCCGCGGAGATTCTTGGCATGGGGCAGCCGACGGTCACCACGCACATCAAGAAGCTCGAGGCTGAGCTCGGTGCCACGTTGTTCGACAGGTTCAAGCGTCCCATCCAGCTCACGTCGGTCGGCAAGACGCTGGCCGAGGTCGCGACTCCGCTCGTCGAGGGCATCGACGCGCTGGCCCAGACGGCTTCCGAAGCAGAGGAACGCGGACCAGTCGTGGTCGCCTCCACGCCAGACATCATTCCCCACACCCTTCTTCGAGTCGTGCGGGTGTTCCTGGCCCGCCACCCTCACATCCACCTGCGCATCAACTCGGCCACTCGGCGGGAGGTCCTGCGTCGAGTCGTCATCGGCGAGGCCGACATGGGGATCGTCGCGCATGACGACATGGACGACCAACTCGATCTCGAAGGTCTGTTCGTCTACGACCGCGCGCTGACAACGCCAAAGGATCACCCGCTGCTGGAAGAACCCCTGGAGTCGCTGACACAAGTCGCAAAGTGGCCGTTGATATTGATGGGGCCGGGAACGCACACGCGTGAAATGCTCGAAGCCGAACTGCGCAGACACGGTGTGGACTACGAGATCATCGTCGAGCTCGACAGCCTCGACATGATCAAACGTTACGTTGCCCTCGGGATGGGGGTGTCAATCGGACCCAAGCTGGCCATCGACCCGCAAGATGAGCACGAATTAGGGGTTGTCAGCCTGTCCCACCTGCTGCCGTTCGAGCAAGGCGGCATCATCACCCCTCGGGGCAAACGGCTTTCGCCGGCGGCCGAAAAATTCGCGGCAGTGATGAGGGACACGTTGGCCGCGGCGACATCGCCCAAACTCTCGCGCTAGGCGAGATCTCGGCGACCGCGGAGTTACCCCCGTTTTATCCCGACCAGCTTGCCGGTCACGACGATGCGGTGATCGTAGACGAGCCTGGGAACGCACGCCACAAGCGTTATCGTCGCGTCGTCCGAGTCGTAGAGCCTCAGATCGTCCTGATGCACGACCCGCGTGGCAGTCACCTGGTAAAGAAACTCCTCGCCGTTCGATTCCAGGCTCACGTAGACGGGGTCGCCGTTTCTTAGCAGTTCAGGTATTTCTGGCAAACGGTGGAAGACATTGCCCTCGCCCTTGATCGGGCTCTCAAGGTGGCCGAAATACCAGGAGTTCCCCGTCTCGCCCGGGTTGGCGCTTTCGGGGATGCGGCCCACGACCTTGTTCGGAGTCTCGTACTCGCTGCTGTCGCCCAAATCGATGATGGCAAGATCCGACACACTTGAGTCGACGCCGATGGTCGGGATGGTGATTCGCGTCGCGGCAGATCCCTCGCCGCGGTGCAGCGCGTCCGAGGCCGTAGCTTGCGTGTAACCGTCGGGCCTCCGTATCTCACCAAACGTGTATTCGTCGGCGCCAGCCCACTGAGGATCGCCCCAGTATTTCGGATGTACGTTGAAACCAGGATAGATGGCGTTGTAGCTGGAAACGAGGACGCCCCCATCGGCCGGAGGAAACTCGACCGGGCTGACTTCCTTGGCAGCTTGAGGCGCCTGGGTAGGCGACGCCTCGGCCTTGGAGGCTTTCACCGCGACGACCGGAACGGGCGACGGGGGAACCGATGCGGTCGGCGCGATCAGCACACCGCCGGCTTCGACGAACGAACGCGTGTCGGTCGTGACCGTTCTGATCGGCTTGAAGCTGCCGTCGGGGAGCAGGGCTCCGTGCACCTGAAGAGCATCGGCCGGGAGAGCGGGGAGAGCGGGGAGAGCGACGGGACCGTCGATCGTGGCATTCAATTCGTCCAAGCGTGACGACGAATAGAGGCCGAAGCCGTAGTAAAAGCCCACCGCGGCCAGCACGGCAACGCCCACGATGATCGTTCCTACACCGCCAACCAACACCGGCCAGCGTCTGCGTTTGATCGTCGACATCGAATCCTCGGACCGCATCCACCACCGCCAAACATCTGAATTTCGCGAACGCCCGAACCACAGTCGGACGATAGATCAGTATACCATTCCTGTTCGCTCGACCCACGAAAACGGGCCGAGGCGCCAACAAAAAAAGCCCTCTTACGAGGGCTTTAAATTCCGTATTTCGGTGTATGTTAACGCACGCGGGGAGTGTGCATTACGCCGCTCGCAATCGGCTCGTTTAGGTAGACGTCACCGTTGCGAATCTTGATGTTGAAGCCGCAATCCGGATTGCTGCAAACCCACGCTTTGTAATGAATCGGCGCGCCTTGGCTGCCGAAATCGGACAACGGCAGCAATTTGCCTGGTTCACACTTTGTGCACTCGGGCCACCACCCATTACCTTCCACGCCGTCCTCCTCTTGAAAACCTGCCCTATTTGCGACAATCACAACAAGTATACCATCGTGTCGGGCATTATAACAGGCGCGGAAGCGACGTAGCTGTGAGGGAACCATGATGCATCATTAACGTAGCTTAACTGCATCTACATGCCGTTTTGCGTGATGAGTCTCGGAGCGTCACCGGGCAACTTTAGAGCGTCAATTTCCTCGCAACGACGCGGAAAACAACGCGTCGTGAACTGCGCCGCGTTGCGTGAATGTCGTGCGCATTAAACTCGCATGATTGCCATGTATTCGCGGTCCCGCCGGAATCTTCAATCCCGAGAGCACCTCCGAGGCGTGGCGCTTGCCCTCGGAAGTTGCATTGTCGCGGACCCGACCCAGCGTCAGGTGAGGTTGGTACGCCCGGTTGTCCAGCCTCCAACCCCAGAGCCACGATTTCGCGCTCGACGGCCTCGTGGAGCCGGCCCAAGGCTTCGAGATCGCCATCGAGCCCGATCCACAGTACGCGCGGCGACCGCCAATTCGGAAACACGGCCGGCTTCAATGTCTCCGAGAAACTTCAACGTCAGATGAATGCCGTCCGGCCGCACTGTCCGCACGCCGCGAATGTCCGCTTGACCGATCTGCCGAACCGCCGCGCTGAGCGCCAGTTTGACCGCATCAGGCATCTGAATCGCGATAAAGGTCTTGAGCTTCTCAGTCAGTGCGCGGGCTCCATCTCATCTCTGAACTTGGCGAGCTCAGTGTACCAGCCAATCAGTTCGGCCATCGAATACGCGGCGTTGGCCGGGCTTGGGTTCGGAATCAGAAACACCCGCGACTGCCCGATAAGTCGATCTTGGAGACCCAGGTCCGGATTCTCATCGACCCCCTCTGCTCGCTTGAGGTAATTGACGTACGCAATCTTCCCGTGGAAGCGCACAATACGGGGAGAACATCGCAACAGGCGCCGCTTCAATTCCGGCGCCCAGCGCTTGTAGTCCGCCGCGCGAAGATCGGACGACCCGGCAGTCGGACGTTTTACCACGTCGGTGAACCCGATGCCCTGCTCCAGCGCTCGGGCGTCGGACGTCGCGTCCAGAGGCGGATCGAATATGCCCGCCTGGTTCGCCGCCGTCCAGATTCGATTGCGGGGCGAGGCGAAGTAGTGACCGACCCTGACCGATTCAAGCCCCGGATTGAGCCCCACGAATACGAGACTCAGGCCCTCGCGCAGATGGTCGGGCAGCGTGTCCAAGATCTACGCCAGGTCTTCCATGACCAACTTCGCGACCTGCCTGCCCATGCGAACGCTGTAGTTGGTCCCCCGGTCCTCGGGGTAGATCTGGGTGGTGTTGGCCAGGTAAGCGCCTTTGACCGGCGTCCGGTGACCAGGCATGTGATTCGAGTAGTCGACGCCGACGATCGGCTGCGCGTAGTCCACTCGGTGGTGATAACTCGCCTCGATCCATGATCGGTCGAACGCTGGGTTTACCTTTCGCAAATGGGGCAGGTACGTGTCCAGCAGCTCGTCGTGCTCCATGGAATACAGCGGATCTTCGGTCGTCACGTAGTTGGACAGGTACACCACGTGATTTCCGCCGTAGTGCTCCGGGCCGATCAGGTTCGTGTGTTCAATCACGCCCACGAACGGGATCGAGCGGTCAGCCACGTTCAGCCAGTACACGTCCGACAGCGACCGTTTGAGCACCAGGACGATAAGCACTGCGGACATGTATCGCGCGGCGGACAATCGCGACAGGTACTCTCCGGACAGATCGGGCAGAATCCTGGGCAGCACCGGTGACGGCGTCGTCGCGATCACGGCGTCGAACGCCTCGAACCGCGGCTCTTCGCCGCCTATCGACACCTGCATTCCGTTTGCGCGACCGTCCTCGGCGACGATCCTCTCCACCGAAGCGGACGTGTGTATCTCGCCGTCTTTGGCGCGAATGCGATCTGCGAGCACGTCGAAGACCTCGCCGAAGCTGCCCATCGGATAGCCCAGCATCTCCCGCACCATATTCTTGCCGCGCGACTTCACGCGGGTATTGATCTTGCCCCACACCCAGGCCATCGACACCTGGTCATAGTTGTCCTCGCCGAACTTGCCTCGCAGCATCGGTCCCCAGAAGACATCGTATGGTTTTCTTCCGCCGTGCTTGCGCAGCCATTCGTCGGCTGTCACACCCTCGTACTTTCGCCAGTTCTTTTGCCGTTGCAAGTACAGGGTCGTCAGGCCGAGGCCCAGCCGATCGGGCAAGCTGAGCGGCTTGAACTTCAGCAGGTCCATCGGCGTGACGAAGTTGTAGATCGTCCCGCCGTGAAGCGTGCCGACCGTCGAGTCTATCCAGCGGATTGTGTCACCCAGGCCGATCTCGATCACCAGGTCCACGATGTCTGTGTCGTGCGTGAACCAGTGATGGTATCCGCGTTCGAGCCGTGTGCCGCCGGCGTCGAACGTCGAGGCGTGGCCGCCCAGAAACGGAGATCGCTCGAAGACCTGCACGGCGTGACCTTGCCGCGTGAGCTCGTACGCGGCTGCCAGTCCGGTCGCCCCAGCGCCGACTATCCCGACCCTCATGACGCCGCCCGCATTCGCTTAGGCATCGACCGCAGCCTCGGTCGTACCCGTGGACACCGGTTCGTCTTCCTGTCCGCGGCTCGAGAGCCGGCCCAACGAGATGTTGCCGGCCCAGAGGAAGATCTGGCCGAGGATGATCATCGGCAACAGGATCACGGCGTGGAGCACGATCGCGTAGCCCGCGGCGACCGATCGGTCCACGGCGGCGAGCGGTCCGAGCACGAGCGTCTCGCGTGTGATGATCTCGAACAACCCCAGACCGCCAGGCGCGGCAGGCACGGAGCTGCCGATGTTGGTGACGGCGGTGACGAGCACCATGGTGACGCCCATGTCCCACACGCTGCCGAAGACATGGTTCAAGTCGAATGGGTACGCCATCAGGAAGAACACGCCAGCCTCGAACAGCCAGATCGGAATCGACATCACGAACAACAGCGCCAGCATCTGCGGACTTCGCAGCGGCGCGAGCCCTTCGAGGAACAGCGCTACAACATTGGCGAATCCTTCCCGCACCCGGGGCGGCGCCGGCGAAACCAGCCGGTTCATCAGCGCCTGCGTCCGCGCCGGGGCCGTCGCGAACAGCACCAGTGTCCCGAACGCTCCGAGGAACGGCAGGCTTCCCGCCGCGACGAGTATGCCCGCCGGTATTCCCGATTGATCGGCGAACGAACGCGTGAGCCCGGTGAGCGGGACGAACGCCGCGATCACGGCGATGAACGCGAGCAAGATCAGCGCATCGAACACACGCTCGATCGCGATCGTAACCAAAGCCGACGCCTTGCTGATCCCTTCGCGCTCGCTGACGTAGAAGCTGCGAACCAGCTCGCCGAGTCGCATCGGCAGCAGGTTGTTGGACATGTACCCAACGACAACCACCGGGAACAACCTGCGGGTTCCCACCGGTTTCATATGGCGCATCAACACGCTCCACCGCATTGTCCGAAACCACGTCGACCCGAGGTACAAAACAGCGGCGGGGATCACGTACCAGTAGTTGGCATCGGCCAGGGCGTCCAGCATGTCTCGAACACCGGCTGTGCGCACGAACAACACCAGCAGCGCCGCGCTGATGCCGATCCCGATATAGTATTTGAGCGATCCCGCCAATATCAAACCTCTGCACCACATTAGCACAGCGGCATCGCACTCGACACGTGCTCCCAATGCGTTCGACGAGAACGCTCGCCCGGCTCAATTCGTGGCCCCGCCGAACTCTGCCTGGAGCTCCGGACTACAGTGTCGTCAGTGTTAGGCTTCAGGCGTCAGGCGGTCGTGTTCCGAGCGGCGCCTGCAGTCAGAATCGGCAAGAATGTTGGTCACCGGAGGACAGCTCATGAACTGGGCGGATTTCAAGCGCGAAGCCCCTGAACTCGCGGCGTTCGGCGAGGAGCGGTTCGATCCGACTGGCCTCATCCTTCTAGACACGCTGCGAAAATCGGGTTGGCCTCGCATCACCTCCGTCGAGCCGTTGATCGCCTTCGGCGACCTGTGCCTTGGGATGATGTGGCAATCACGGAAAGCCCTCGGCCTGCTGCGCGACTCACGATGCACCGTTCACAGCACGGTCTCGAACCGCGACGGAACCGAAGGCGAGTTCAAGCTCTACGGCCGAGCGATCGAAACCCGTGACCTCGATACTCGACGGCGATACGGCGAAGCGTTGCTCGAAAAGATCGGTTGGGAACCGGAGGAACCCGAGGTCCACCTGTTCCACATCGACATCGAAAGCGCGGCTTCCGTGTTGATTCAGAACGAAGAGATGGCCCACATGGTTTGGGATACGAAAAACTCTACGGCGTCGTGAAGTTCTGCTCGAAGTCGGCGCAAAAATACACGTACGAGCCCTCGCTCCCGATGCGGGCTTCGCCGC
>MPMA02185639.1_pt1 | contig 10781 bp, 13 predicted proteins | sample 1617361 | NCBI WGS metagenome assembly MPMA02 (sample SAMN05944807, study PRJNA350692) | marine metagenome | biome: marine; feature: ODZ; material: water; isolation source: 180 m water sample filtered on 0.2 um supor filter | place: Pacific Ocean | collected 2012-04-08 | depth 180m m | reverse complement strand
TCGCCCATCCAGTACCAGGAATCGTCAGCCAGGTGACTGTCAGGATAACGGCGCAAAAAGTTAGCAAATGCCGCCCCCGCGTCTGAGTAACGGCTCTGCTTGAGCAAGTCGAATGCCGCGTCGTAGGCCTCCTCTTCGTTGACTCCCACGGTTGTGGCCTGAATTTGTCCCGAACTAGCCGGGGCTGCTACTACGAAGACCTCCGTGGTGCCAGAGCCATCACCTACCACCACACTTTTAGTCGCACCAGAGGTCACGACCGGGGGTGATTTAGCCTGGCTGACCTCGGCTATTGTTGTATCCGCACCAACCTGATCTGCACCTTGTGCGGCGGAGCCCTCGGAGGTGCCTGGGGTTACCGTACCGGGCTGTGGCGGCAAATTGGCGGTGAGGCGCTCTTCCCGGCGCAGGCGCTGGTCGAGGTCGTCGTAGAGGTCGCGTTGACGCTGCTTGAGTTTTTCCAGTTCGAACTTCTGGATCTCGAGCTGGCTCTGTAAGCCGTTGATTTCTTTGCGCAGGGACTCGATCTGAACTAGCGCTGCAGCCAGTTCGCCAGACTCTGGCGCTGCCTGTGCCAGCACCGTGATGGCTGTTTTCTGCCCGTCTAGCGGTCGCGTCTGAGCCTCCCTGGTGGATGGGGCCGCGGCCGGAACAGCCGCCGCCTGCACAGCCAACTCGGTGCATCCCGCGATCACAGCGAGCGGCACAGTCACCAGTAGCCAGCGGCTGCACCGTCGCGGCACCGTCATCACGACTTGCGGTGAACTCAACTCCCCGAGAACTGACTAGAACGTGGAACTAGTAAAGAATCTCTACCCGGCGGTTGAGCGACCAGGCGCTCTCATCATGTTCCATAGCAACAGGACGCTCTTCACCATATGAGATGGGACGGATGGCATCGGGCGCCACACCCAGCACCTGGAACATTTCAGTGACAGCATTAGCCCGGCGCTCACCAAGAGCAAGATTGTACTCACGAGTGCCGCGCTCATCCGCATGACCTTCGAGCACCACGGCCATGCCGGGATTACCAGCCAGGTAGTCCGCATGGGCTTCGACCACACGTTGCGCCTCGGGGGTGAGTGAACTGCTGTCAAAGTCAAAATAGATAACTCGCTGATTGAGTAGATCATCCGCGTCACCCGTATCGTTCTCAACGGTGATGATCTGCCCGGTAGCATCAGAGCCAGTGGTCAAGCCGGTTGCAGTCGAACTGGCGTCCGAACCAGATATCGTAGCGTCCTCAACTTCCACCGTGCCTTGCTTTTTGGTTGCTGCACAACCTCCTAAGATCACGCCCAACAGAAACACCACGGATAAAGTCAAGGTTCTACGCATTTTTCTCTCCTGTAGTCTTATTAATCTGTCAATTCTTTTTCGGCGCCCAAGATGGCTCCCGAACTTCACCTCGGTGCAATTTCAGTACCTGCTTTACCCGACCATCGGCGGACACGGCAGCTAGCACTCCTTCACGACCCAGTCTGGTCGCATACAGAATCATGGCACCGTTTGGTGCAAAAACCGGCGATTCATCCAACGTACCATCGGTTAGCAGATCCATCCGCCCATCTGCCATATAGAATACACCAATCTGGTAGCCATTGCCTCTATTGGTAACCATAACTAGTCGCTCACCCTTGGGATCATATGAGGCTCTGGCGTTTTCCCGCCCCACCCCCCGGGTCAGTCGCTCGGGTTTTCCCCCAGCGGCCGCCACCCGGTAGATTTGCGGGCGCCCGCTACGGTCCGAGGTGAAAACGATTTGGCGACCATTGGGTGCCCAGGCCGGCTCGGTGTCGATCGCGGGATGGCGAGTCAGGCGCTTGATGCTGCCCGAAGCCACGTCCATGAGGTAGATATCGGCATTACCCTTGTACGACATTCTCAACGCCAAGCGCTTGCCTTCTGGCGACCACGCCGGAGCGCTGGCAGCGCCTTCTGCTTGTGCAATCTTGCGCCGGTTGCCGGTACGAATATTCTGCAGCCAGACGTTGGCGCCAGAGCGCCGGTCGACAAAAGACACATAGGCCAACCATTCACCGTCGGGTGACCAGGCGGGCGACAGCACCGGCAGGTTGGTGGTACGGAGAATCTGCTGTGGTCGGTGGCCATCCGAGTCAGCCACCATCAACTGGTAGATACGGTCACCGTTATCCTGCTGCTCCCGGGTCACATAGGCAATGCGGGTGTCAAAAGCACCCTCGACCCCGGTCATTTTATGGTAGATATGATCGCTGATCTGGTGGGCCACCTGGCGCAGGTGTTCGCCAGTGGCATTAAAGCGGTAGCCCGCCTTTTGTGTTTCCCTATAAACGTCAAGCAACTGGAACGTGATCTCATAGTTATCGGGGCTTTTTTCAAAAATGCGCCCCACCACCAGAGCCTCGGCCTTAATCAGGCGCCAGTCCTTGTAGCGCACCTCGCCGATCTCGCTCGGATGGCTGAGAAAATTCCCGGGTGGCAGCAAGTCAAAGCGACCAGAGCGGTGCAAGTCGGCAGCGATAATGCCACGCAAATCCTCAGGAGGATCTCCCGCGCCATGCCAGCGAAACGGCACCACCGCAATCGGGACACCACTATCTTCTCCCTGGGTAATCTCTATAGTCAGTACGGCGTTAGCGGGCAGACATACCATCGACGACAAGCCTAGCAGGATCCCTGCAAACAACGTTCTCATATTGGCATCTTCCTATTCCTAGTTCTTTGCCCTTAAAACAAAATGGAATTCCTTTATAAATTCATAGTAACGAGGCTCTTCAGGGAACGGCAGGGGAGAAGCCTTCATAAGAGCCGTCACGGCAGATTCGTCAAAGAGTGAATTGCCGCTGCTGCGAACGATCTCTGCCAAGGTAACCTCCCCCGTACGAGTGACCTTAACCGAAATGGTCACGGCTAGGCCAGTAAATTCGCCGGGCAGGCTCCAGTTGCTGCGCACCTTTTCTTCGATAGCACCGACCAACGCCCCAAGAGCCGAACCTGCATCACGTTCGTCACGAGCCAGGGCCTCTTTTGCCGCCTTACGCTCAGCCGCCTCCCGCTCTCGTTTTTCCCGCGCCTTGCGCTTCTTCTCAGCCTCAGCCTTGCGTTTTTGTTCTTCGGCCTTGCGCTTAGCCTCCGCCTTTTTCTTTTTCTCAGCAGCTTTTTTCTTTTTCAGGGCTTCTTCTTTTTTCTTTTTCTCAGCAGCTTTTTTCTTTTTCAGAGCCTCTGCCTTTTTCTTTTTCTCAGCAGCTTTTTTCTTTTTCAGAGCCTCTGCCTTTTTCTTTTTCTCAGCGGCCTTTTTCTTTTTCTCGGCAGCTTTTTTCTTTTTCAGAGCCTCTGCCTTTTTCTTTTTTAGCTCCTCAGCATTTTTCTTCTTCTCCGCGGCTTTTTTCTTTTTTAACTCCTCAGCTTTTTCCTTTTTCTCAGCAGCTTTTTTCTTTTGTAGCGCATCAGTCTTTTTTTTCTTCTCAGCGGCTTTTTTCTTTTTTAGCGCATCAGTTTTTCGTTTTTTTTCCTGCGCTATCGCCGCAAGATCCACGACTACCGCCTGAACGGGCTCGGCATAAATCGGCTTTACCACCTCCGGCTGCAACCGCAGGCTCACACCTAACAATGCACCGAAAGCTACGTGAACCACTACCGCCAGAATGAAACCGCGCAGCGGGCGGCCCATTTTTGGCGCAGACCGATTCACTAGTTACTCAGTTTTCTTCGGTGTCGGTCGCCAGACCGACGCCCGGTACCCCTGCCTGCTGTAACAACACCATCGCCTGCATCACGGCGTCATATTTAACGTTTTTGTCGCCACGAACGAGAAACTGGGTATCTGGGCTCGAGCGCAGAACGATCTCGGCCTTGATCCGAATCTCCTGGGGATTAGCTATTGGCTCGGTATCGTCGTTAAGAAAATACGTACCGGTACTGTCCACGTGCACCACAAAGGGCTCCCTGGCGTCCTCAGCCACCGGCCGGGCGTCAGCCTTGGGCAATTCAACGCTCACCCCCTCCATCAGCAGGGGGGCCGTGACCATGAAGATCACTAGCAATACCAGCATAACGTCGATGTACGGCACCACGTTGATCTCGCTCATCTGGCGCTTGCGGCGGTGGTGGCGCATGGCGTTACTGGCTCCGGAACCGGGACTCAGGCCTGGCGTTGTCCGCCGACTGCCTGGCGGTTGACGATACTGAGAAACTCCTCGACGAACACCTCATAGCGGCTGATCAGCGACTCGGAATTGGCGGAGAACCGGTTGTAGGCGATAACGGCCGGAATAGCCGCGAACAAGCCCATAGCGGTTGCGATCAGCGCCTCGGAGATACCGGGTGCAACGGTAGCGATGGACACATGCTGCAAGGCGCCCAGCGAGCGGAACGAATTCATGATGCCCCAAACTGTGCCAAATAAACCCACATAGGGACTGGTCGAACCCACCGTGGCGAGGAAAGACAGCCGTGACTCCAGAGTTTCAATCTCGCGGCTTAGCGCCACCCGCATCGCCCGCTGCACCCCGTCTACCAGTTCCGTCCGATCTATCGACGGGTTGCCAGCCAGGCGGTTGTATTCACGGTAACCGGAGACAAAGACGCTGGCCGTGCCAATCGGCTCGGTACCAGCCTCGGTACAGCGGCGATATAGACCGTTCAACTCACCACCCGACCAGAAATCGGCCTCGAAATCATCCGCCTCCACCCGCAGTTTCTTCAGCGTAGCGGACTTGGTGAAAATCACCGTCCACGAAACTACCGACGCGATGACCAGTATTGCCATCACGATCTGAACCAGCAGGCTCGCCTGCAGGACCAGATCGAGAATGGACATCGTGTCACTGGTGACCGCGAGTTTGACCGCTTCACTCATCAGTTATTGCTCTCCTCGATAAGGGATGCCGGCAGCAGCCGGGGCCGTAAAGTGCGTGAGTCGACGCAGGCGAGGCGCACCTGCGCCGCACACAGCAGTGTTTCATTCCTGGACACTGCCTGCGCCAAGTCCACGCTGACACGGCGCCGACGCTGCACCTGCACAGACACCGCCAGATTGTCGCTAAGATGAGCCGGCCGATGGAAATCCAACTGCGCCTGGCGCACGACAAACATGGCGTTTTCATCGCGCACAAGCTGCGCTAAATCCAAGCCGTGGCTGCGCAGCCACTCGGTGCGAGCTCTCTCCATAAATTTCAGATAGTTAGCGTAATAAACGACACCACCGGCATCAGTGTCCTCGTAGTACACCCGCACTGGCCACTCGAACAGGTCACCCTCGCAAATCAACCTGGAATCCTATGGCAGCAGCCGAAAGGGCGAACGTTAACCTTGAAACCGGTCCGTGCCCTGTCAACTCCATGAGGATTTCCTGGCCATTTCATGTCAGCGCTCACTCAGAGCCCTCGAACAAGCCCGCTTGCGGGACAGCAACTGCCGCCGGTGGCTGCAGCCCGAAATGCTGCCAAACGTTACGGGTCACTGCCCGCCCGCGTGGCGTACGGACCATGAATCCTGACTGGATCAGAAAAGGCTCGACTACTTCTTCCAACGTACCGCGTTCCTCACCGATAGCCGCGGCCAAGCTGTCGATACCGACTGGACCACCGTCGAACTTCTCCATGATAGCGAGCAGCAGCCGCCGGTCCAGTGTATCCAAACCAAACTCATCGACCTCCAACAGGTTCAGCGCCCGGTTAGCGGTATCGTTGGTAACGCGCCCGTCGGCCTTAACTTCGGCGTAGTCCCGCACCCGTCGTAATAAACGGTTAGCGATGCGCGGCGTACCGCGACTGCGCTCCGCAATCGCGGCGACACCGGCAACGTCGCTCATCACCCCGAGGATTCCGGCCGAGCGCTCGACGATTTGCGACAGTTCGGCAGTGCTGTAGAACTCCAGCCGTTGAACGATACCGAAGCGGTCGCGCAACGGTGAAGTCAGAAGGCCTGCCCGAGTAGTAGCCCCCACCAGCGTAAACGGCGGCAGATTGAGCTTGATCGAACGCGCTGCCGGCCCTTCGCCGATGATGATATCTAGTTGGTAGTCCTCAAGTGCTGGATAGAGGATCTCCTCTACGGCCGGACTCAGGCGATGAATCTCGTCGACAAACAGCACATCGTGGGGCTCGAGGTTAGTCAGGATGGCCGCCAGGTCACCGGCTTTTTCCAGCACCGGCCCCGATGTCTGGCGCAAACCTGCGCCCATCTCATGGGCCAGGATATGCGCCAAGGTCGTCTTGCCAAGGCCCGGCGGGCCGAACACCAGCACGTGGTCCAGCGCCTCATTGCGCCCACGGGCCGCACTGATGAAGATCTCCAGTTGCTCCCTGGCGAGCGGCTGGCCGATGAATTCAGCTAGCGTCACTGGCCGCAGGCTGCGGTCGATCACCCGTTCCTGTGAGTTGTCGTTCTGATCCGTCGCCGTTACCACGGGATCTCTGTTCGTCATGTTCGCTCTCCCGACAGTTCCTTCAGTGCGCCGCGGATCAGTTCCTCGACTGATGCCCCGGCGCTAGCAGCAGCGCGCACCGCCGCGGTTGCCGCCGTCGACTTGTACCCCAACGCCACTAGCGCACTCACCGCATCCTGTTCCGGCGTCAATGCTGAGCTCCCGGTAAGTGTCGCGCCGCTCTCTGCAGTTGCATCAAGCCGGTCACGTAACTCGATAACCAGGCGCTCAGCAGTCTTTCGACCGATGCCTGGCACCCGCGTCAATTGGGCCACGTCGCCAACGCTGATGCAAGCTACTAAGTCGTCGGCCGTCAGCCCCGAGAGAATCGCCAGCGCCACCCGCGGCCCCACACCGGTGATCTTTAGCAGAGTGCGAAAGAGGTCACGCTGGCGCAAATCGGTAAAACCGAATAGCAGATGAGCATCGTCGCGTATCACCAGGTGGGTATGCAGGGAGACCATACCACCAGGATCCGGCAAGTTATAAAAAGCGGTCATCGGCGCCTCCAACTCGTAGCCGACACCGCCCACCTCTACCAACAACTGCGGCGGCTGCTTGCGCAAGAGTTTGCCACTGATCCAGCCAATCATTCTCTGGTGTTCCCTGCGCTATGCGCATCAGCCATAGCCGCTGTTGCCAGGTGCTGGGCACCTTGAGCCGTGTGGATGTGACAGATGGCACAGGCCAGTGCGTCGGCGGCATCCTGGGGCGGTTCGTGATCCATGCCCAGCAACACCCGAACCATGTGCTGAACTTGCCCCTTGCCAGCGCTGCCGGCACCAACTACTGCGCGCTTGATCTCAAGCGCACTGTACTCTGCCACCGCCAATCCCTGCTGCACCGCCGCCAGCAGCGCAACGCCCCGGGCGTGACCCAGTATCAATGCAGCCTGGGGATTTGCTGCCATGAAAACCTTCTCGATAGCCGCGCCGTGCGGCCGGCACTCGTCGATTACCGCTTGGATGCGCTCGTAAATTACTGCAAGCCGCGATCCGAGATCGCCATCACCCGCGCGGACACACTCACTATGCACGTGATACAGGCTCTGACCACGGGACTCGACCACGCCCACCCCGGTAACGCGGGAACCCGGATCGATGCCGAGTATCCTGAAGGTATTCACTGGCTTGCGCGGCCGGCTGTGCCTCAGCCAGCCGGTTGCATATCCTCGGGGAAGCTGGCATTGGTGTAGACGTCCTGCACATCATCGAGTTCCTCCAATGCATCGATCAGCCGCATGGCCTTTTCCGCGTCCTCGCCTTCCAGCGGCGTCTCATTGGCCGGCCGCTGGACGATTTCGGCAATCTCCGGCGTCAAGCCACCGCTCGTCAGCGCTTCGCGTACGGCAGAAAATTCCTCAGCCGGGGTTGTGACCTCTATAGTGCCATCATCATCGGTGTCTACATCATCGGCCCCAGCGCCCACGGCCACTTCCATCACCTCCTCCTCGTCAACTCCAGACGGAAAAATCAGCAGCCCGACCTTATCGAACAGGTACGCCACCGACCCGTCGGTGCCCAGATTACCGCCATACTTGTTGAAAGTGTGACGAATCTCGCTGACCGTGCGGTTGCGGTTGTCGGTAGTGCACTCGACCAGTACTGCCACCCCACCAGGTGCATAACCCTCGTAACGGATCTCCTCGTAAGAAACCCCGTCTAGTTCGCCGGTGCCACGCTTGATTGCGCGATCGATGGTATCGCGGGTCATATTGGCGGCAAGCGCCTTGTCTGCTGCCGCACGCAGTCTCGCATTGGCCGTCACATCACCACCTCCGGCTCGGGCTGCCACCGTGATCTCACGGATCAACTTGGTAAAGAGTTTGCCTCGCCTGGCGTCCTGCGCCGCTTTGCGAAATTTGATGTTGGCCCATTTACTGTGTCCAGCCATACCTTGCGCGTCTCTCCTGGTAGTGCCGTGGACCCCACGGCCCACTGTCCATTACACCAGTTCTGCGGCTACCTGTTCCAGCCCAGCACGGTTGGTCCATGACCAGACGCTGTCAACTGCCTGCGCCAGGTCCAGCCAGCGGCTCCGGTTGTGCTCAGCGGGATCCAGACGCACCTCGCAGGGTGCCGGCAACTCCAGCGAGAACAGGTGCTCCACATTGTCAACGATGCCAGGCCCGTACAGGTAACGGTACTCGGGCAGAATGTGAAAACTGCGGGCCAGGTGCCAGTCGCGCCAGCCCCCCTCTGAACTGATGCCGGTTTCCTCAAAAAGTTCGCGCCGCGCGGCCTGTGCCGGCATCTCGTCTGGCCATTCCAGACTGCCGGTGACCGACTGCCAGAATACCGGCCACGCCCGCTCGAGCAGCAACGTTTGGCAGTCGTGAGTGTAGACCACGACCAAAACCGATTCCGGCCGCTTGAACTGCTCTGGCGGCGCCAGTGCTGCAGCGCTCACCCCGGGTCGGAGCCAGCAGTGGCTTGGGCTGCGCGGATACGGATACCCAGATCGCGCAACTGTTCGGCATCCACCCCGCTTGGCGATTCAGTCAGTAGACATGATGCTTTCTGGGTCTTGGGAAAAGTGATCACGTCACGGATCGACTCCTCACCCGCCATTATTGCGATGATGCGATCCAGGCCGAAAGCAATACCACCGTGCGGCGGTGCCCCATAACGTAACGCCTCGAGCAAGAACCCGAACTTTGTCGCGGCTTCCTCCCCATCGATGCCAAGCACCTTGAATACCTGCTGCTGTACATGAGAGCGGTGTATACGTATAGAGCCGCCACCGATCTCGGCACCGTTCAACACCATGTCATAGGCTCGCGACAACACTGCACCGGGGTCGGTCTCAAGTAGCGCGATGTCGTCTTCTCCGGGCGCGGTAAAGGGATGGTGCAGTGACTGCCAGCGGCCACTATCGGGCGCCTTTTCAAAGAGCGGGAAATCCACTATCCAGGCAGGCCGCCAGCCGGACTCGACCAGTTCGAGGTCGTACCCCAGACGCACTCGCAATGCGCCGAGCGCATCGTTCACTACTCGCTCGGTATCAGCGCCAAAAAAGAGCAGGTCCCCATTCATCGCGTCGACCCGATTCAACAGTTGCGCGACCACCTCCTCGGGCAGAAACTTGAGGATCGGCGATTGCAGCCCCGCGCCGCCTGCAGCCAGGTCGTTGACCTTAATATAGGCCAGGCCACCTGCACCGAACTGCCGCACGTAATCGGTGTAGTTGTCGATCTGTTGGCGACTAAGCGCACAGCCACCCGGCAGCCGCAGCACGGCTACTCGGCTGCCTGCCGCGGCAGCGGGTCCGGCGAACACCTTGAACTCGACCCCGGCCATCAGGTCATCCACGTCCACCAGTTCCAGCGGGATGCGCAGGTCCGGTCGGTCAGTGCCAAACCGGCTGACGCTCTCAAGGTAGGTCAGCCGGGGGAAGGGGTCGGGCAGTTCAATATCCAGTACCGAGGAGAAAATCGCGCGCACCATCTCTTCCATTACCAGGATGATCTCACCCTCATCGATGAAGGACATCTCGATATCGAGCTGGGTGAACTCGGGCTGGCGATCAGCCCGCAGATCCTCGTCGCGGAAACAACGGGCGATCTGGTAATAGCGCTCGAACCCGGCCACCATCAGCAACTGTTTGAACAGCTGCGGCGACTGTGGCAAGGCAAAGAACTGTCCCGGGTGGACCCGGCTCGGCACTAGGTAATCACGTGCACCTTCCGGAGTCGAGCGCGTCAGTACCGGGGTCTCCAACTCCACGAAATCCCGCTCTTCTAGGAACCGGCGCATCGCACGCACTACCGCATGACGCAGGCGCAGGTTGTACTGCATGCGCTCGCTGCGTAGATCCAGGTAGCGGTAACGTAGGCGCACGGCTTCACCCGTGTCCTCGTCTTCCATCTGGAAGGGTAGCGGGTCGCTGCTGTTGAGGACTGTGAGTTCGAGTCCCAGAACCTCGACTGTGCCAGTTCCAAGGTCCGGGTTATCAGTACCGGCGGGCCGGTGTCGCACCCTGCCAGTGGCCTGCAGCACGTATTCGTTGCGGACTGTTTCGGCAAGCGCGAATTGCACAGGGCGATCTGGATCGAACACGACCTGCACCAGTCCGCTACGGTCGCGCAGATCAATAAAGATCACCCCACCATGGTCGCGGCGGCGCTGCACCCAGCCGCACAGACGCACTTCCCGCTCGATGAGCGACTCATCAACATCTCCACACAGGCAGGTTCGCAGGCTTGATGTCACGATGGGTGTTCCTGGCGGCGACCTGCGTCAGTCGCGGCCGAAATTCCAGTCAGGCCGAATCCGAGGTACTCGAGCCAGTGGACGCACCACCCTTGTTCGCGCCACCGGACTGTTTGTCGCTGCCACTTTCGGACTTTGCCGGAGTTGATTTGTCGGTAGAC
>MPMA02036897.1_pt1 | contig 10804 bp, 10 predicted proteins | sample 1617361 | NCBI WGS metagenome assembly MPMA02 (sample SAMN05944807, study PRJNA350692) | marine metagenome | biome: marine; feature: ODZ; material: water; isolation source: 180 m water sample filtered on 0.2 um supor filter | place: Pacific Ocean | collected 2012-04-08 | depth 180m m | reverse complement strand
GGCCGCGCGTACCGTGCGCATGAGCGGGCTGCCACATGACTTTGCCATTCAACTGGAAACCGGCGGGCAGACCCCCGTGCCTGCCTGAACCACCTGTGAGAAAGGTGAGAAAGGAGAAACATGATGGACAGCATCCACGTCCGCGCCAACTTAGATGAGAGCCTGAACGCCCTGACGGACGAACTGGTGCGGTTGAGCATCAAAATTGACACTGCCGTAGATCAAGCCATGCGCGCATATTCCGATTGCGATGTCGACCTCGCGCAGCAGATTGTAGCCAAGGACGCAAACATCAACGCGAAGCGCTTCGAGATTGAGGAGAGATGCCTGCATATTATGGTCACGCAGCAGCCGGTGGCCGGGGATCTGCGCATGATTGTCACCGCCATGAACATCGTCACCGAGCTAGAGCGCATGGGAGACCACGCAGCCGGCATCGCGAAACTGGCGCTGCGCGTGGAGGAGGTGCCCAAGCGAGATATCCCCAACGGGATTTTTCAGCTTGCTAGCCAGTGTCGCGACATGGTACGGCGCGCGCTGGTGGCCTTCACGCAACGCGACGCCGGCCTGGCCTACGCCGTGGCTGACCACGACGATAGCCTCGATAGCCAGTACCGCATGCTTTTTCACAAAACGGTGGCGGAGACGCGCGATGCGAGCAAGTCAACTGACCATTTGCTCTCGGTGCTGTTTGTGGCCCACAACCTTGAACGCATCGGTGACCGCGCCACCAACATCGCCGAACGCGTGATTTTCATGACCAGCGGGAAACTTACAGAGTTGAACGTCTGAGCCCCCGCAAGCCGGGCACACGGGCCGCGCCCTACCCCAGCACCCGGTGCTCGCCGCGACGCCCCACCTCTATCCCGTATTCCCGCAATAGCTCCCGCTCGGGTCCGGGGGTGAAGAGCGGGCTAGTGTGGTTCAGGTGCACCAGCCGCACCTGGCAATCCAGACCCATCAATCGCTCGGCCGTGTCCATCACCAGCGGGTGGCCGATTCTGTCCATATCGCGCTGCGGCAATTCGTTGGCATTGTAGAAAGTGGCATCCACAAATACGACATCCATGCCGATGGCAAAGTCCTGCAGGTCGTGCTCCCAGAGTTCCCAGTCATCTATATCCGGGCAATAGAACAAGCGTCTCTGCGCTCCGCGCGCGACGAATGCGAAGGTATCGCTGAACTCTTGCCGGTGCGGCACCGACACGGGCACCACGCTCAGATTCGGGCTGAGCACGCTCTCCACGCCCGACGTCAAAGACCGTAACTCGATGTTCTCGTATTCCACCAGCTGTGACCAAGGCGCATTCCCACGCAGGAACTCCGCCATGCGCTCGCTGGCGTACACCGGCAGACGGTGCGCATTCATCGCCTCATGCCCGATATGCAAAAGCCCCGGGTAATGCCCTATGTGCGCGTGCGTGAGCAAAATTCCCGCCAGCGCGCAATCCGCCGCAAACTGGTGCAAAATATGCTGCTGCTCGCGGAAGTCAGGGGTGGCGTCCACCAACCAACTCTGCCCCGCCTCGCGGTCCACCAACCCGAGGCACGCGGTGAACCGGCGCTGCGCTGGGTCTCTGCGTGCGCGGCTGCAATTGCTGCAATCGCAGCCGGCCTGCGGCACACCAGCGTCCTGGGCGGTGCCAAGCAATATGGCTTCAACAACAGTCGCGCCCATGCCCGGAGTCTACCGCGGAAACTCCCCCGGCGCGTCCCGGGCGGGGCGCAGATGCCGCCAGATATGACTTCCGCGGAAATTCAGGCTCGCTGCGCGAGAGCAGCGGCGGAGCAAATCTGGCATGCATTGACCTATTTCGCGCAACCTGGAAATCAACCGCGCGCCAGCCTGGCCATATCAAACCCAAAACAGAGCCGCTGCAATCAAGCAGCGGCTCTGTTTTTATAACGATCTCACCCCGATTGCCGGATCAGTCGCTTTTGAATTTGAAAGAAACTTTTACCTTGGCGCGATAAGCGATAATTTTTCCATCCTCCAGCTGCATATCCATCTCAGAAACTTCGGCAATGCGCAGGTTTTGCAGGCTTTTGGCCGCCGTCTCTATCGCTGCCGCAGCCGCCTGTTCCCACGATTCGCTACTTGTCCCGACCAACTCAATCACCTTGTAGACACTGCTCGTCATGTTGCGCTCCTTTTCACTGAACTAATCCAACACCGAACTAAGAATAACGGCTGCCAACAACGGCAACCCTCCTTACTATACGACAAACCGCGCTCAGATTCAATAAGCTCGGTACCAGAAATTGAACAAGCATGTCGGGCTTGACAACATACTAATTTCGACCTATTATCGTATTATTACGATATAGGGAATCGAAAAATTCATGCCCGCTAACCGGCAGCTACCTTCTGAATCGCCTGTTGCACCATTGGCCTGCTGCACGCTCGATATCTCTCCCGCGGAGCAGCAACGATTGACCGCAATGTTCAAAGCGCTGGGTAATGCCACCCGCTTTGCAATCGTGAAATATCTGGTCACTCACCCCGGCTGCATCACTGGCGATATTGTCGAGATTCTGCCCATCACGCAAGCGACCGTATCGCAACATCTGAAGGTGCTGCGCGCTGCCGGCTGGATTCAGGGCACAATCCAGGGGCCGGCAACCAGCTATTGCCTCCACACCGCTAACATCGCCTGGTTCCGCGCGAAGGTGGACAAGATTTTTTGACAACGAATAGAACGCATGGAAACTCTGCAACCTGTCTTTGATTTCGTCCTCAGCCACCTGCTGAAGATCTGGCCTTTTTTGCTGGTCACCATTCCTATCGCCGCCGCCGTGAATCTGTTTGGGGCTGCGCAGCACATCAACCGCGCATTCCAGGCACGTCCGATTATCGCCATCTTCCTGGCAACCGCGGTGGGCGCATTCAGCCCGCTGTGCTCATGCACCGTGATTCCGGTCATCGCCTCGCTGCTCATCGGCGGAGTACCACTCGCGCCGGTGATGTCTTTTTGGGTGGCTTCGCCCTCCATGGATCCAGAGATATTCTTTCTGAGCGTAGCCACGCTTGGCTGGGAAATGGCCGTCTGGCGACTGGCGGCCACGCTGGTGCTCAGTCTGGCGGCCGGGTTCGCCGCCTACTTTCTGACACAGTGCGGCTGGCTGGGGGACAACGTACTGCGCGCACGCCCGACCACTTCGTCGCAGTCACTCGGAAAAATCCTGCAAAATGGATGGCGCGCACTTCGGCGCGGACCGGGGAGCACGCCAGAATTGCGCCCGGCCGTAGAGACAATCTCCGCAAACATTGCACCGATAACGCTGGTGGAGAACTGGCAGCCGGAGCAGACCCTCGCGCTAACCGAACCCGAAGCCTGCTGCCCGCCCGCCAGCGACGCCTATTGCCCGCAGCCCCCGCGCTCGCTGCGCCAACGGCTGCTGCCAGAGGTATTCAGCGCCACACTGTTGGTCGCCAAATTTATGGCATTGGCGTTCTTCCTGGAGGCATTAATGGTTCTCTATATACCGAGGGGATGGGTGGAAGGGGCGCTTGGAGCGCGCAACCCCTGGGCTATTCTGACAGCTACGCTGATTGGCGTGCCCATGTACACCACCAATCTGGCCGCGCTGCCATTGGTGGGCGGGCTGCTGCAGCAGGGTATGAATCCAGCCGCCGGTCTGGCATTTCTTGTCGCCGGAGCGATGACCACATTACCAGCAATGGCCGCCGTCTGGGGGCTGACCACCCGGCGCGTGTTTGCGCTCTATCTTTCTGTGGCGCTAGTTGGTGCGGTGACGGTAGGGCATTTCTACAATTTCTCGGCATGATTTCCTGGCCGCGCCTCTACCGCCGCACAATCTCTGCGCTCCACGTCAGCGGAGCCGCGCGAGCCGATTAGCATGCCGCTGCGCTGGGCCACGATAACTTCCGGATGAACCAGCGGGGTAGCCACGCAGTGTACGTACCCATACACTGGGCTTTTTAGCCCGGAAGTCCCGATTCCGGAGTGTATAATCCTGTACGGCAATTTTCACCGGTCAAATCGCATCGCAACGGGCAACGGAATGAAGTTCAAGTTGTACGAATAGGGTAAGACAACCCATGAATATCTACCGACTTGCACTGATTGGTTTCGGCAATGTGGGGCAGGGCCTGGCCCAGATTCTGGTCGAGCGTGGCGACTGGCTGGCCGAGCGCTTCGGCGCGCACTTTCAGATTGTCGCCATCAGCGACCTGCTGAAAGGCAGTTGCCACCACCCGGACGGGCTGCCGATTCCCGATTTACTGGCGGCCGTACGCGAGAACGACAGCGTCTCAGCGGTGGCCGCGCCGCACCGTGTTTGGGATTCGCTGCGCACCATCAACGAGAGCAACGCGGACATCGTCATCGAAATCAGCTACACTGATCTGGAGACCGGTGAGCCGGCGCTCACGCACATCCGCGCCGCGCTGCAGGCCGGCAAGCACGTTGTCACCACCAACAAAGGGCCGACCGCGCTGCACTTCCCCGAGCTGCTGGCGCTGGCGCGAAACAACAGCGTGAAGATCGGTGTGGAGGGCACGGTGATGAGCGGTACACCCGCGCTTACAGTCGGGATGGAGATGCTTGTCGGTGCCAACGTGAAGCGCGTGGAGGGCATTCTGAATGGGACGACTAATTATATTTTGACGCAGATGGAGAGCGGTGCGGATTACGCCGATGCGCTGGCCGAGGCGCAGCAGAAAGGTTACGCCGAGGCCGACCCGAGTGGAGACGTGGAGGGGCACGACGCGGCCGGCAAAGTGGTCATTCTGGCCAATCTGCTCATGGATTTGCCGCTGACCATGGAGGATGTTAGTTGCGAGGGCATCACGCGCCTGACCGCGGATGACGTCAGCTCCGCAACCGAAGCGGGAGAGCGCTGGAAGCTGGTTGGCGCAGTGGAGAAAACCGCGACGGGCTTTACCGCCAGCGTGAAACCGCAGCGCATCCCACACAGTCACCCGCTGGCCTCAATCGGCGGCGCGACCAACGCCATCACCTACACCACCGAGCTACTCGGCGATGTCACGCTGGTGGGGCCGGGCGCAGGCCGGGTTGAAACCGGCTACGCCCTGCTGGAAGACATGCTCGCCATCCACAGAAACCGCATGGCGTGAGCGAGAGACAAACTTGATACAGATGCTTTTAGACGGCAAATGGTTAGAGCACATCATTATCCAAACAAAAAAGCCCCCGACAATCGGGGGCTTTTAGTTACGTACAGAGCTCAGGATTCAGCCCTATCTCAACAACTTGCGCAACACGGTCTGTAAGATACCGCCATTGCGATAGTATTCCACTTCCACCGGCGTATCGACGCGCGCGGTGACGGTGAACTGCAAGTGACTGCCATCCGGACGGGCTGCCCGCACCGTGACCAGCTGCCCGGTCTGCAAGTCGGCGGGAACGTCAATGTGGAAAACTTCGTGACCGGTCAGCCCCAGTGAACTCCATGTCTCGCCATCCGCAAATTGCAGCGGCAGCACACCCATCCCCACCAGATTGCTGCGGTGGATGCGCTCGAAGCTGGCAGCGATCACCGCGCGCACGCCGAGCAGCTGCGTGCCCTTTGCAGCCCAGTCACGCGAGGAGCCGGTACCGTATTCTGCGCCCGCCAGCACGATCAACGGGATGTGCTGCGCCCTGTATTTTTCCGAGGCCTCGAAAATGGTCATTTCTCGGGGTGGGTCTCCGTCGGTAAAGCATAGCGTCAGCCCACCCTCGGTGCCCGGCGCAAGCTGGTTTTTTAGGCGGATGTTGGCGAAAGTGCCGCGCGTCATCACGCGGTCGTTGCCGCGCCGTGTGCCGTAGCTGTTGAAATCACCCGGGTTGACGCCACGCGCCAGCAGATATTGCCCGGCGGGAGATTCCGGCGCGAACTTGCCCGCCGGAGAGATGTGATCAGTAGTGATGGTGTCGCCCAGCAGCGCCAGCACGCGCGCATCATCAATCGGCGCAATCTGCGGTGCCTGCGGCGGCATATCAACAAAAAATGGCGGCTCCTGAATATAGGTCGAGTTTTCATCCCAGTCGTACAAGTCGCCACCTGCGCCGGCGACCTTATTCCAGTCCGCATTGCCCGCAAACACATTGCCATATTTTTCCACAAAATATTCGGTCTTGACCGCGCTGGAGATGGCGACTGTCACTTCCGTCTGCGTGGGCCAGATATCGCGCAGGTATACCGGCTGCCCATCAACCCCAGTGCCCAACGGCTCGGCGCTCAGGTCGATGTCTACCATGCCCGCCAGCGCATACGCCACCACCAGCGGCGGCGAAGCGAGATAATTGGCCTTGATATGCGAGTGAATGCGGCCTTCAAAATTGCGGTTTCCGGAAAGCACCGCGGCTGCCACCAGATCGCCACCTTCAATTGCGCCTATCACCTGCGGCGCAAGCGGGCCACTATTGCCAATGCAAGTGGTGCAGCCATAGCCCACAGTGTGGAAGCCCAACTGATCCAGATATGGCGTCAGCCCGGCCGTGTTCAGATATTCGGTTACCACACGCGATCCGGGCGCCAGACTAGTCTTCACATACGGTTTGACCAGCAGCCCTTTTTCGACCGCCTTTTTCGCCAGTAGACCGGCGCCCAGCATTACGCTGGGATTAGACGTATTGGTGCAGGACGTGATGGCGGCAATGACTACCGCTCCGTGGCGGAGTTCCGCAGCCGATTCGTCGAGGGCTGCCCCTTCCAGGGCGAAGCCGCGTTCCGCCAGCGGGGCGCGCAGTGTTTGCTGAAAAGCAGATTTCATATCATTGAGCAGAACACGATCCTGCGGACGTTTCGGCCCGGCCATGCTGGGCTGCACCGTGCCAAGATCCAATTCCAGCGTGGCGCTGAACTCTGGGTCGAGAGTATCGACGCTGCGGAACAAGCTCTGCTCTTTGGTGTAGCGTTCCACCAAATCGGCGTCGCGCCCGGTGCGGCGTAGGAAATTGAGCGTCTCATCATCCACCGGGAAGAAGCCCATCGTCGCGCCGTATTCAGGGGCCATGTTGGCGACCGTGGCGCGGTCGGGCAGGCTCATGCTGCACAGGGCCGGGCCGAAAAACTCGACGAACTTGCCCACCACGCCATGCGCGCGCAGTTGCTCCACAATCGTCAGCGCCAGGTCAGTGGCGGTAGCGCCTTCGGGCAGCGCGCCGCTGAGTTTGAAACCGACCACTTCGGGCGTCAGCATGTAAATCGGCTGACCTAGCATAACCGCCTCGGCTTCGATGCCGCCCACGCCCCAGCCGAGTACACCGAGGCCATTAATCATGGTGGTGTGCGAATCGGTGCCCACAAGAGTATCAGGGTAGGCGATCAATTCGCCCGTGATTTCGCGCGCCATCACCACGCTGGCGAGATATTCCAGGTTGACTTGATGAATAATTCCGGTGGAGGGCGGCACCACGCGCAGGTTATCGAAAGCACGGCTAGCCCAGGCCAGACAGGCGTAACGCTCGCCGTTGCGGGCAAATTCCTTCTCGGCATTGCGTGTCAGCGCCGCGTTGTCACCGGCATAGTCCACCTGTACCGAATGGTCGATGACCAGATCGACAGGCACGAGCGGGTTGATTTTACGCGGGTCACCACCCATGTGCTGCACAGCCGAGCGCATGGCGGCCAGATCGACCACGCCGGGCACGCCAGTGAAATCCTGCATTATCACGCGCCCGGGCCTGAACGGAAGTTCGGCAGGCGCAGGCGCGTTTGCATCCCAATTGGCAAGGCGCTGGACATCATCGCCAGTGACAGCAAAGCCGTCTTCAGTGCGTAGCAGTGCTTCCAGCAGCACCCGCAGCGAGAACGGCAGGCGCGAGATATTCCCGATGCCTTGCTTTTCGAGCGCGTCCAGCCGATAGAGTACAGCGCTGCCCGCGCCCGTGTTCAGGGTGGCTTTTGTGTTGAAGGAATCAGGGTGCTTCACTGTGGTCATTATCCGTGTCGGGCACGTGCGTCAGATCGCTACCGCCTTGCCTTTCCAAGTGTCAATCGGAGTGGCGGATTATATCACCTCGGCGGCAGCGGCCCCGCACCCGCCTGCGCTGCCGCCGAAATGGATGGGCTTAACAACACCCATATCATCCCTTCACAACTTCTTCACGCCATTAGCCTAAACTGTGGGCAACAAAGCGCTCAGGGGACAACCTGAGGTTGGAACTGGAAAACAAGGAGAATACTGAAATGAGTAAGAACTGGAGAATTGCGGGTGTGGTAGGGGCGGTGGCAGCAGTGGCCGTGGCGGCGCTGCTCGGCGCAAGGATTGCATTCGCGCAGACGCCCGAACCGCCGCAAGGCTTCGGCCCATGGTACCGCGCGGGTGGTCACTGGCGCGGGCATGGCGGCATGTTCGAGGATCACGAAACCATGCATTCAGCTGTGACGGACGCGCTAGGCATCAGCGTTGACGAACTCGAGGCCGCCCATGCCGAAGGCAAACACTGGCCCGAGCTGGCAGATGAGATGACCACACGCCATACGGAAATGGCGGAGAAGATCGCCTCCGGCGAGTGGCTGCTAGAAAAGGGTCACGGCTGGGGTCGCAAAGGGCCCGGCTTCGGAGGCCACCGCGGCGATTGCCGGCAAGAGAGTGAGTAAGGCAGCTAACCCGTAGCAACAGGGCGCGACCGACTCCGGTCGCGCCCTCAGTGGTTTATACCCGCGCTTGGAGCCGTTCCCCATATTGCTGCTGGTAATACTCTTTGAACTCCCCACTCTTGATAGGCCGCCACCACCACTCGTTTTCTTGATACCAACGCACAGTCGCAGCCAGCGCGTCTTCAAACGAGTGGGCCGGCTGCCAGCCGAGGGCATGCAGCCGAGTGCAATCCAGCGCATAGCGGCGGTCGTGACCGGGGCGGTCTTGCACCGGCACAATCAGGCTCTCCGGCTTTTGCATCAGCGCCAATATTTGGCGGGTCACATCAATATTGGCCTGCTCATTGCCGCCACCGAGGTTGTATACTCCGCCGGGATCACCCCTGTGCAGCGCCACATCAATGCCGGAACAGTGGTCTTCCACGTAGAGCCAATCGCGCACCTGCATGCCGTCGCCGTAGAGCGGCAACGGCTGCTCATCGATGGCGTTGGTGATGAATAGCGAGGCGATTTTTTCGGGATACTGGTAGGAGCCGAAGGTGTTGCTGCCGCGCGTCACCACGGTGTTCAGCCCGTAGGTTTCATGATAGGCCCGCAGCAACAGTTCCGCGCCGGCTTTGCTGGCGGCGTAAGGGCTGTTCGGTTCCAGCGAGTCGCCCTCTCTGAAACAACCCTCCGCGATGCTCCCGTACACCTCGTCAGTGCTGACCTGATGCAGGCGCTCAATACCGTTGTCGCGGGCGGCATCCAGCAGCACGTAGGTGCCCACCACATCGGTCTGGATGAAGGCGTCGGGGGCAAGGATTGAGCGGTCCACGTGGCTCTCGGCGGCGAAGTTGATGATGGTATCGATGCCGTGGTCACTGATAACTTGCTCGACCGCCTCGCGGTCCGCGATGTCGCCGCGCACAAAGGCATGGCGCGGGTCATCTGCCGCATGACGCAGGTTATCCAGGTTCCCGGCATAGGTCAGTTTGTCGAAGACCACCAGTTTGTAACCCGGGTATTCTCGCAGCATGTAGCGCACGAAGTTGGAGCCGATGAAGCCCGCGCCGCCGGTAATGAGAAGGTTTTTCACGGCAACCAGAAATTGCTGTAATCGCCAAGGTTCATTTTCAACGCCTTTGGCTTGCGCACAGTGCGCCCGACGATTGCGTTGCGCCCAATCATGCTGTCCACGATGCGGGTGGGCACGCCGGAAATCTGCGAGCCTTCCAGCACTATGGAGTGTTCGATCTCGCAGTTTGTCAGCGTGCAGTCGTGATAAATGGATGTATACGGGCCAACGTAGGCGTTCTCGATGACCGTGTTCTCGCCGATGATGCTCGGGCCACGCACGGTGCTGTTGCGGATGCGCGCGCCCGGCTGCAAAGTCACGTGCCGCCCGACCTCCGAGTCGGCTGCCACCTCGGCGTTCGCGGCCACCTCCGGCGCTATCTCGTCCAGCACGTGCTCGTTCGCGCTGAGCATGTCCAGCGGCTTTCCGGTGTCAATCCACCAACCGGTGTGCACGTAAGCGTGCACTCCATAGCCCTGTGTCAACAGCCACTGGATTGCGTCGGTAATCTCCAGTTCCCCTCGCTGCGAGGGTTCAATGGCCTGCACGGCCGCGAACACACTGGCATCGAACATGTAAATCCCCACCAGCGCCAAGTCTGAAGGCGGGCGCGCGGGTTTCTCAATCAGCCGCTTGATGGAGCCGTCGCCGTTCAGCTCCGCCACGCCAAAATGCTGCGGGTCGGGCACGCGCGTGAGCACAATCTGGCTGTTCCAATCGGAATGGGCGAATTGCTCGATGAGCGCGCTGATGCCGCCTTGAATCACGTTGTCGCCCAGAAACATAACGAAGCGATCATCGCCGAGGAAATCTTGCGAGATCTTGACCGCATGCGCCAATCCGGCTGGGCGCTCCTGCGGGATAAACGTGGCCCGCACCCCCCACCGGCTGCCGTCACCAACTGCGGCACGGATTTCTGCATCGGTGTCGCCGGTCACCACGCCGATTTCAGAGATACCGGCGTCATGGATGGCGCGAATCACGCGGAAAAGCACCGGCTCGTTCGCTACCGGAATCAGTTGTTTGGCGCGAGTATAGGTAAGTGGATAGAGGCGGGTGCCTTTGCCTCCGGAGAGGATCAGGCCTTTCATCAGTACGCGGAAATGCTGGCGTCCACAGGCGCATTGTTGAGCACTGCGCCAATCACGCGAGCGCGCACTCGTTCGAGCAGTT
>MPMA02038220.1_pt1 | contig 10825 bp, 9 predicted proteins | sample 1617361 | NCBI WGS metagenome assembly MPMA02 (sample SAMN05944807, study PRJNA350692) | marine metagenome | biome: marine; feature: ODZ; material: water; isolation source: 180 m water sample filtered on 0.2 um supor filter | place: Pacific Ocean | collected 2012-04-08 | depth 180m m | reverse complement strand
CACTGCTCCTGTTTACGCAGAAATCATTTTTTGCCAGCGATAACCAAGACAAATCCCGGAACCCTTGTACGGTGACCAACGTTTCCGTACCGGTCCCGGGATCTGCTTCCAATATATCAGTAGCTGACATGCTTGGGAACCAGTAAACTGATGTTGGACCCAACATTCAAGCAAGGATCTGATTCGTGAAAGTATTTATTGCCTGCCTGGGCACGGAGACCAACACTTTCTCCAATATGCCGACCGGCTTGACCAATTTCGAAGAGACAATGCTGTACCACGGTGATGCCACCCAGAACAGCACGGCCCTTTTTGCCATGCCGCTGATCATCTGGCGGGAAAAAGCAGAGGCCGCCGGCGCCGAAGTCGTCGAGAGCCTGTCCGCTTTTGCCCAGCCGGCAGGCCCTACCGTTCAGGCGGTGTACGAGGCTTTTAGAAGCGAGATTCTCACCGATCTGAAGGCGGCCATGCCGGTCGATCTGGTGCTGCTCTGCCAGCATGGTGCGATGGTTGCCCAGGGTTACGACGACTGCGAGGGGGACCTGACAGCCAAGGTCCGCGAGCTGGTGGGTCCGGAGACTGTGATCGGTGTAGAACTGGACCTGCACTGCAGCATCAGCAGCACCCTGATGGCAAGCGCCAACGTCATCATCACGTTCAAGGAATACCCGCACATCGACCCACCTGATAGAGCCCACGAACTCTTCGACGTGTGCTGGCAGGCCTTGCACCGTGAAGTGCAACCGGTGATGGCGCTCCATGATCTGCGGATGATCAGTATGTGGCGTACCCCGGTCGAACCGGCGGCGTCACTGGTGCGGCGTATGCAGGAACTTGAAAAACAGGACAGGGTGCTGTCTGTTTCGCTCGCTCATGGGTTTCCCTGGGGAGACGTGCCCGATGCATCGTCCAAGGTCCTGGTCGTGACTGACGGTGATCTGGAACTGGCCGGCCGGGTCGCCACCGAACTCGGCCAAGAGATCTGGGCGCTCCGCGACAGCACCCATCCGAGTGGACTGAGCATCGACCAGGCCCTCGACCAAGGCGTGTCCGCGCCATCAGGACCGGTGGTGCTCGCCGATCTTGGTGACAACGCGGGCGTCGGTGCACCATCCGATTCGACCTTTATCCTGCGTTCGGTCCTTGAACGAGGCATCAGCAATGTTGCAACTGGTTTCTACTGGGATCCGGTCGCCGTTCGCTTCTGCATCGAGGCCGGTGAAGGGGCCCGATTCTCACTGCGGATCGGCGGCAAGGTCGGCCCCGGCTCTGGTGACCCTCTCGATCTGACGATCACTGTGCGCCGGATCATGCTGGAGGCCGCCCAGACCTTCGGCCAGGCGCGCCAGCATATGGGCCAGGCTGTCTGGCTGACCTGCGACGGTGAAGTCGACATCTTCCTGAACACGGTGCGCACCCAGACCTTTCACCCAGATGCCTTTGAGCAGTTCGGCATTGATCTCGCGCAGAAAAAAATTGTGGTGGTCAAGTCAACCCAACACTTCTACGCCGGATTTGCACCGATCGCCGAGTCAGTACTCTATGTTGCGGCGCCAGGCGCCATCCCGATGAACTTCTCCGAGATCCCGTTCGAGAAATTTACCGATCCGTACTGGCCGAAGGTCGCAGACCCCCACTCGGTCTGACGTCAGACAGTCGGTACCGGATCCAACGGATAGATCGGCCGGCGCAGATTGTCATAGGTCAGCTGATCGTAACGAGAGGTCGTCACGCCGTAACCATCACAGGGGATGGTCGCTCTGGCCAATGGCCCGAAACCCGCCCGGTAGTGGATCCTGGACTTCAACAGCAGGTAACGGCATCTCGCAGGCTCGATTCCGTTGTTAGAGAAGATCCCGGTGTCCCACGGCTCATGGTGATAAGACACCACGACGATACGCATTCGGCCTGTATCCAGCACGGCCGTTGGCCCGGTCGACACCCGCACACCGGTGTACATCGGGCCTTCGACAGTCCAGCTGCCGTCGGTCAGCGAAACCACCCGGCCCTGCACGTGGAACGGCTCCCCGGTCCGACCGATGCTCGGCATATCGCTACGGCCACCGAGCGCTATGGACACGCTGTTACCAAGCCCGGTCTCGCGCATCATCTGCACGGCCTCGGGATCCCAGACTGCGCCCACGGCCACGTCATCGAGCCCCTGACGGTACACCTCACGAATCACCTCCATCACATCCGCGGTGCCGCCCGAACCCACGTTGTCGGCATGATCGAGCAGCAGCACAGGGCCTTCGGTGTGCTGACCGGCCTCTTGCACCGCCGCCTCCAGCGGCCGGCCGTGGTAGACAAATTCGGACCGCGAGCCCCAGGCTGAGTCCAGCAATGCCTGGCAGGCTGAAGATGCCGCCTGATGGTCATTATCTGTAACCACAACCGCGGAGATTCCGGCATCGGCTATGTCGGCCATCGGAAATCCCCCGAAAAATGTTACCGCGAGCAGCCCGTTGCGCTCCAGATCACGGGTCATCGCCTGAAGGCCGGCCATCGGGGCGTCGTCGCTGCCCATCCGTAACGTCTGGGCCAGTACCGGCCGATTGCCCCAGGCCATTACTGGTTTGATCCGCCCTTCCAGGGTCCGGAACAGCAGCTCGGCGATCTGGTCACCGACATCGTACATATCGACATGCGGGTAGGTCTTAAAGCCGATCATCATCGTGCAGTTGTCGACCATCCGCTGAGTCAGGTTGCAGTGTAGATCCAGGGTCACAGCGATTGGCAGGTCAGGCTGTACCTCACGGATCCGGCTGAGCAGGCCGCCCTCTCCGTCCGGCTCGTGCTCCGCCACCATGGCACCGTGAAGATCAAGCAGCGCCGCATCAAACGTCTGGGCCTTCAGTGGCGCGAGAATGGTCTCCACCATGTGTTCGTAGACGTCACGCTGTACGGGGCCACTGGGCATTGCCTCGGTGGCGATCGGGGTGACCATTTCGCAGCCGCGTTTTCGGGCATTGTCGATGTAGGCACCAGTCGGGGTATTGGTGCCGCCAAGGTCATCGAGTACTTTCTGGCCGGTGCAGTACAGCCAGCTCTGGAACCTTCCAAGATCAGTCGGCACGGGCGAGAAAGTGTTCGTCTCGTGCTTCATCATGGCAATCAATACGCGCATCAGGATGCCCCCTGGCTGAAGGTCTCAAACAGGTCAAGTTAACACGGACCCGGCTGGACCGCACCTACCACCAGCCCGGGTTGTTGCACAGACTGGCTGGTCCAGACCGGTTGGCTGCGCCGCTGGCTTGACCTTGCATGAACACCTTGGTCAAATGGCCTTGCGCACCCTGGCAGAGAAAACTCTACGCGGGTGATCCAGAACGACCTAAAGACCTTTACCGGGGACCCCAGCATGAAACTAATCGAACGCATTGTCGAACGCCATGGACAGCTCGCCGGGTGGCGCCAGGACATCCACGCGCACCCGGAACTTGGATTTCAGGAGGAACGCACAGCTGCCCTGGTCGCCGAACGACTGGCGTCATTCGGTTGCGAGGTCCACACGGGTATCGGAGGTACCGGTGTGGTCGGCACCCTTGAGGCCGGCAGTAATTCAGGCACGATTGGTCTGCGGGCCGACATGGATGCGTTACCGATCCAGGAAGCCAACACTTTTGATCACCGCTCCACCCATGACGGCAGGATGCACGCCTGCGGCCACGATGGACACACCACCATGCTGCTGGGCGCCGCCCAGTACCTGGCCGAGACCAGGCAATTCAACGGCCGCGCCCATTTTGTTTTTCAACCGGCCGAGGAAGGCCTGGGGGGTGCCAAGGCCATGGTCGAGGACGGACTGTTCCAGCGCTTTCCCATGGACGCGATATTCGGCATGCACAACAAGCCGGGGCTTGAGACGGGCCGATTCTCCATTCGCCCGGGGCCGATGATGGCCGGTGGCGGTTTCTTCGACATCACCCTCACCGGTCGCGGTGCACATGGTGCCCACCCCGAATCGAGTGCCGACCCGATCGTCGCCGCGGCGCAGATCGTCTCGGCTTTGCAGAGCGTCGTTGCGCGCAATGTCGATCCCCAGGACACTGCCGTGCTGAGCGTGACCCGGCTTCTGAGCGGCGATGCCTACAACGTCATTCCAAACGGAGCGACCCTGGGCGGAACCGTACGTGCTTTCCAGCCCGCTACATTGGAGTTTGTCGACAAAAGAATCGGGGAGATCACACGCCACATTGCAGAAGGTCTGGGCGTGACTGCGGACTACCGCTTCCGGTTGATCTTTCCGCCACTGGTCAATGAAGAAACTGCCACCCGTCTTGCCGGGGACGTCGCCGCAGCGATCGTCTCCGAAACGCACCTCGATCGGAACGGCCCGGGAATCATGGCCTCCGAGGACTTCTCCTATATGCTGAACGAATGTCCGGGTGCCTATATGAATATCGGCAATGGCGGTGAAGAAGGCTACTGTGAAGTCCACAACCCGGGCTATGACTTCAACGACGAGATCATCCCGCTGGGTGCGACCTTCTTCGCCCGGCTCGTCGAGAGCAGACTGAACGCCTGACCGGCACGAACGACAGGCCCTCCCAGCTTGCGGGCCGTCAGAGCCTGTCTTTGACGGCCATGGACAGTGGCGTGATCTGTTCCGCGCTACGGCCAAGGAAATCGTGGTTGGGCACGTCTTTCAGCATACGCTGCTGGGCCTCTTCGAGCCGCCCCGCCGCATCGGCCATGTCCAGGTGACAGACCGAGCCGTTCTCGACCACCGTCTCGCCGTCGACCAGAACCGTTACAACCGCGCGCTCGGCGCCGTGGTAGATGAGGCTCTTCAGCGGGTCCCGGGCCGGACGCATGATCGGATGTGTGGTGTCCACAAGAACCAGGTCCGCCTTGGCGCCCGGCGTGAGACGACCGAGGTCGTCGGCGAGCAGCGAGGTGGCCCCGCCAATGGTCGCGGCGTGAAACACCATCGAGGCGTCAGTGGTCTGGATATTGTTCGCCATCACCCGGGCGAGAATGATGGCAAGGCGCATCTCCTCGATCAGATTATGCGGTGTCACGTCGGTGCCAAAACCAAGATTGACCCCGGCCCGACGGTAACGGCCGAAGTCCGCCATCGCGTGCCCGTAACGGGCAAACGGCGACGGACAGTGCGCCACGCTGGTGCCGGTGTCTGCCAGCAGAGCAAGATCCTCGCGCGCGCGCCACTCGATGGAGGGGTGCTCGTCGATGAAGATCGCGTGCCCGAGGGTGGTCCGGGGCGTCAGCAGACCGATGTTCGATGCCCATTTGAGCGGTGAGATACCATGCCGCTTCGCCATCTCGAGAAACTCGACTTTCGCCTGCGACGCGTGGGTGGTCAGTGGCCGACCGGTCTCTTCGGCGAGAGCCATGCTGTCGCGCAGCAACTCTTCACTGCAGGTGTCGATCTGCATCGGATAGACCACGCCCTTAAGGCGCCCGCAGGGGTGCCTCTCAGCCTCATCCATAAAGGCGCTCGCATCGTTGAATGACCTGCGGGCCGCCTCCTCGTCCCAGTTGAATTTCAGCTCCTGCAGACTGTCCATATACCAGCGTGCAGAGGCGAAGCCCGGCGCGACGTAGCCGCGCAGACCACTGCGGGCCATCAGATCCAGCCACCACCCTGACATCGATGACAGGTCGGCCAGGGTGGTGACACCCGATTTCAGCAGTTCTCCGTAAGCCAGTTCTGCCGAGGCCTGGCAACCCTCATCGTCCAGCGAAAATGCCTGTAACCGTTCGTATAGGCCCGTGTCGTACATCTCCGGGCGGCCGTGCTCTTCACGAACGCCCCGGTAGGCCGGTTCATGTTGCGGGTGCGAGTGGATGTTGATCAGGCCCGGCATCACGAACCGGTCACGACCATCGATCTCATGATCCGCATCCCCGTTATAGTCGGGGCCGACATGAACAATCGACCCACCGGAAAATGCAACGTCCACACCGCGCAGATAACAATGCTGGCCGGCAGCTGAATCCCAGGCAGCGGTCCAGTCGGCCTTTCGAATCACCGTAGTACTCATCGTTTCATCCCCCTTGTCTGGAACGTAAGTAATAAATTCAAAATTACGGTTTAGCTGTCGCCTGCCATAATCCGATAAAGCACGTGCCGGCGGTTGTGCGTGTATGGCCTGACCTCGCTGGGCCAGCGCCCCTGCTCCACCGCGGCGGCCCATTCCGGGCTCTTGAGCACAGCAGGGCTCTCGATCTCATAAGTGGCCCCGTAACGAGCCTCACCCTCAGGGTCGATCTCCCGCAGTTCACCGCCGATCGAAAGCGTGCACGGTTCCCTGATCAGTCGTTGCACTGCGATCACACCTGGCACCTGGGACAGCAAAGGAACATGCTCGGTGTCGTAGACCTCGTTGAACAGGGCTTCCTTGTCCGGGTCCACATCCATGCTTGCGGTAAAGAGATAACGCGCCTGTTGTGCCATGGAAGATCTCCTATAGCTTTAAAGGGTTGTCCGTCAGCCAATCATACAGGCACCGATCACCCGCGTCTGCCGCCTGCGGCTAGATACAATCCGGCGCCGACCAGAACGACTCCCGCAACGATGCTGGCCGTGACCGACTCACCCAACATCCAGACACTGAGGAACACACCGGATATGGGCGATACAAAATTGAAGCTGGCGACCACACTGGGTGAATAGCGTTTCATCAGGAACGAGAACACCATGAAACCGAGACCTGCGATGATCATCCCCTGATACAGTAAGCCCCCGACCGGCATCCAGCCGAGATTCTCCCAGCGGATCGACTCGAACAGCGCCCCGCAGATCCCGAACGGCACCAAACTGAACACCATCATCCAGAGCACCACGGGAATCTCACCGATTGCCCGCAGCGGCTTGACCATCAGCACCAGGCGCAGCCCAAGCAGCATGGAACTGGCCAGCACGAGGAACCCGCCCAGGCCGACGACACCCAGCCCATCTCCGCCGCTAACCGTGCCCCGCAGGAGCACCACTGCGGCACCGGCAAAGGCGATCAGCAGACCTGCTGTTCTGCGCCGGTCCAGGCGATCACGGGCCAGAAGAAAGTGTGCAAACAATGCGACGAACAAGGGATTGGTCGACTGCAACACAGCGGATACCGTACCGCTCGCGAGGCTGAAACCGATGTTCATGACCCCGATCTGAATCGTGAACGCGACCGAGACCAGCGCCAGAACCGGCCAGTATTCCCGCTTCGGCCATAGCGACAGACCACGGTATCCTGCCCATGCCGCGACACAGACCGTTGCGATGGTAAACCGCACGAAGGCGCTCCACATGGGCGGGAACACTTCCAGGCCGAGTTTGACGGCCACCGGGTTTCCGCCCCACAGCGCATGAATGGCGATACTGGCAAGGACGGCCTGAAGCGGCAGGCCGACCGCAAGGTTAGCGTTTCTGTCAGTCAAACTTCAAGAAGTATCCTGACACTCAAGGCAAAGTGACGCGGCCACCATCGACGACGAAGGTCTGGCCGCTGACAAAGGCAGCCTCATCGGACAAAAGGAACAGCGCCGCACCGGAGATGTCCTCCGGAACCCCGAGCCGTTTGACGAAGGCCTCCTGCTCCATGCCCGCCAGGATCTCCGGCTCCATGCTTTCGGTCATGTCGGTCCGGATCAGACCCGGTGCAATACCGTTGACCCGGACATTCGGACCAAAAGCACCGGCGCAGCTACGCACGAATCCGATCACCGCGGCTTTCGAGGTGCTGTATGCGATCACCCTGGGCCTGGAGCGCAAGCCGGCGATCGACGAGATACAGACAATGCTGCCGCGGCCGCGGGAGATCATGCCGTCCTTGACGGCCATTACGGGCAGGAAGGTGCCTTCCACGTTGACCCGCATCACCCGACGAAACGTCTCCAGGTCGAGATTCTCGTAACCACCGGCTTCCATGATTCCGGCACTGGTGACCAGCATGTCGATCGGCCCAAGATCCGACTCGACGGCCGAGATCATCCGGTCGACCTCCGGCGCAGCGCCGACGTCGGCCTGGTATATCCCACCGTCCCCGCCGCCGGCACGCACCTCGTCCAGGGTCTGCTGCGCCGCGGATTCGTTGGCGACCCAGTTAACCGCCACCTTGACCCCGCGTTTGCCAAGAGCCGCGGCAATCGCGCGGCCGATACCCCGCGATGCGCCGGTCACCAGCGCCACGCGGCCCAACATCTGATCATCCATGCTATCTTTCCCCATGCCCGATGATAGCGGCGCATTCTACCCGAAGCATTTCAGCCTGGACTCTTCGGCCAGAACAAAACCCTCGGGCCCTTGATGCCGGACAGGAACTGAATCAAGGCGAAGGAATTCATGGCAGTGGACCAGGTTGATCCATACAAAACAAGCGGTTTACCCTCGATCGCTGAACCAGCAGACAGCCGGACCTGCACCGGCAACCCGAGAGAACCTCAACATGACAGAGTTTGATTTTTCGATTGCCGATGCTGACCGGATCCTGTCCCCCGGCCTGGTGGTTTTCCGCCAGGCGCTGGAACACAACCTGGACGAGATGATCCGGCAGTCGGGGAACCTTGCCCGGCTGCGCCCGCACTGCAAGACCCACAAGATGGCGGCCGTGATCCAAATGCAGCTTGCACGGGGGATCACCAAACACAAGTGTGCAACCTTCGCCGAGGCGGAGATGCTAGCCCGCTGCGGCGTCACTGACATTTTGCTTGCCTACCACCTGGTCGGGCCGAACATTCCACGGGCGATGGAATTCGCCGCCGCTTTTAACTCGGTGCAACTGCTGGTAATTGCCGATCACGAGAAGCCGATCAATGGACTGTCGGAGGTGTTTGACCAGGCTGGCCACGCGCTCGGCGTGCTGCTCGATCTTGACTGCGGCCAGCATCGGACCGGCATTCCAGCAGGCGACAACGCCCTGGCGCTGTACCGGCTGATCGACAGATCACCGGGTCTCACTGCACAGGGTATTCACCTGTACGATGGCCATAACCACCAGAGTGCGTTCGCCGACAGGCAACGGGCGGCGCGGGCCTGCTGGGGCCTTGCCGATGCCTTTCGCTCACAACTTGTGGCCGAATCGCTGCCCGTCAACCGGATCGTCGCCGGTGGCACCGGCACCTTTCCGGTCTATGCCAAAATCAACGACCCGGTGCTGGAATGCAGCCCGGGCACCAACACCTTCTTCGATGCCGGTTATGCCGCCCTCTTCCCTGACCTGAATTACGTTCCGGCACTCAGAATCCTGACCCGCGTCATCAGCCGGCCCGCGGACGACACCCTGACTTTGGATCTGGGATACAAGGCCTGTGCTTCGGACCCGGAACCTGGCCAACGCCTGGTGTTTCCTGACCTCAACAAGACGGAAGTCATTCTCCAGAATGAAGAGCACCTGGTTCTTCGAACCCCGGCCGCCGCCAGGTTTCAGCCGGGCGACGCGTTGCTGGCAATTCCCGGGCACGTCTGCCCGACCAGTGCCCTGCACAAGGAAGTCCAGGTCATCGACCAGGGCCGGGTCTGCGACACCTGGACCGTATCCGCCCGCGACCGGCGCCTGAGTATCTGACCCGCCGCTGGCCGGCGGCGCCTATTCGCCCCAGACCTCGCGCAGGAACGCCACCCAGTTCTCACCCAACACCTTGCGGATCCGGTTCTCGGACCAGCCGCGACGGACCATGGCGGCGGTCAGATTGGGAAACTCCGAGAGCCGCTGGAAGCCGACCGGCTGCGGCGCCACATCCCAGTCGCGGACGATCAGCCGGCGCCCGTGGCCCTTGTCCAGGCTGAGCCAGTCAAAGAATGCGGCATCCTGATCCTGGGTAAAATCTGTCCCGATACCGACCCGGTCCTCGCCCACCAGTTCGATCACATAGTCGATCGCTGCAACGCAGTCATCGACCGTCGACTCGGCACCCCTGGGCAGGAACGAGGGGTAGGTGGTGACCCCAACGAATCCACCGTGCTCGACGATCAGCTCCAACTGAGCGTCGCTCTTGTTGCGCGGGTGATCGAGCAGCGCCGCCGGGCAGCAATGGCTGTAGGCCACCGGAGCCTTTGAATAGCGGATCGCATCTTCACTGGTCTTTGCACCCACGTGCGACAGGTCGACCACCACGCCGACCCGGTTCATCTCATCGATCAGCCCGCGCCCATAATCGGAAAGGCCGCTGTCGTGGCTTTCATAACAACCGCTGCCGACGAGGTTCTGGGTGTTGTAGGTCAGTTGCATCACACCGACCCCCAGCGATTTGAACACTGCGACGAGTTCCAGCCGGTCCTCAATACCGCTGGTGTTCTGCCAGCCGAGGATGACACCGACCCGTTTCTCGCGCTTGGCCTTGTCGATGTCGCGCGTCGTGTGCACAGGCAGCAGAATATCGGCATGCTCGGTGAACCATGACTTCCAGCGGGCCACGTTGACCAGCGTATCGTGCAATCCTTCCCAGACACTGCAAGTGCAGTTGACCGCGGTGATGCCGCCGCGGTGCATATCCTCGAAGACCTCGCGGCTCCACTTCGAGATCACCAGGCCATCAAAAACGATCGCATTCCGATGAATTTGTTCAGCGTCCATAACGCATAACCCTCAGGTCATCCGGAACTTTTGAGCCGGCGCCCGGTCCGGGAACCGGTGCCGGTCCCGTCCTGCCAGGCGATGGCGCCATTCACAATGACGCAGTCAATACCTGCCGCGACCCGGGTCGGCTGCTCGAATGTTGCCGAATCTATGATTCGGGACCGGTCAAAGACGACAAGGTCAGCAAATGCACTGGCCTCGAGGACGCCCCGACCGCCAATGTTAAACGTGCGGGCCGACAGCCCGGTCATCTTGCGGACCGCCTCTTCCAGAGGGAACAGCTGCCGGTCCCGGCT
>MPMA02215440.1_pt1 | contig 10826 bp, 9 predicted proteins | sample 1617361 | NCBI WGS metagenome assembly MPMA02 (sample SAMN05944807, study PRJNA350692) | marine metagenome | biome: marine; feature: ODZ; material: water; isolation source: 180 m water sample filtered on 0.2 um supor filter | place: Pacific Ocean | collected 2012-04-08 | depth 180m m | reverse complement strand
GATAATGACTCTGTCAAAAACGATCTCTCTTTGAGGAGGTGGTGGGCACGAATCGCCGTCGACGACGACCGTTTAACTCAGGCAATCCACTATACCATAGCCTTGATTAAAAACGATAGTTAAGGCTACAACACGACTCAGTTTTGGTCTTGGAAGTCTGGTAACTCGTCCCCAATTTCCGGGGTTCGATCAGTTACGGTGGTACTGTAGATCTCTTCGCGTTGAATAGCGACTGATTTTGGCGCATCGATGCCGATTCGAACTTGATTGCCTCGAACACCCAGTACTGTAACTGTAATATCTTCACCCAGTTTCAACGCCTCACCTACCCGACGGGTCAATATCAGCATGCTGTTCCCCTAAGATGATTCGTAACCAACAGACACCACAGATTCCAGCTGATCGATTCCTTGAGTTCAGTCGATCGCAGTTGAGTCCAGGATCTCTTCATGTGTTTCGACCTCCAGGCCAAAGGCCTTATGCAATGCACGTACGGCAAGTTCAACGTAACGATCAGCCACCCCAATTGAAATCTTGATCTCTGATGTTGAAATCAGTTCGATGTTAATCCCCTCGGTCGCCATAGCCTCAAACATGGTCGACGCGATCCCCGCATGTGAGCGCATACCCACACCGACTATGGAAATTTTTGCTAGTTGATCATCCCCGACGACCTCCCGTGCTTTTAGCTGGGTAGAGATCTTCTCCAGGATCGACCGAGCGTGTGTATATTCACTGCGATTAACCGTAAATGTCAGGTCCGTCGTCCCATCCTGAGCGACATTCTGAATGATCATATCTACATTCACGTGTGCTTCGGAAATCTGACCGAATATAGTGGAGGCTACGCCAGGTTGGTCCGGTACGCCACGTATCGTAAGTTTTGCCTCATCCCGGTTGTAGGCTATTCCTGCAATTAAGGGCTGTTCCATCTTGTTTACCTCATAGGTTATCAGCGTGCCTTTGCCCGACTCGAACGAAGACAAAACTCTGAGCGGCACCTTGTACTTACCGGCGAACTCTACCGAGCGAGTCTGGAGTACCTTGGCGCCCAGGCTGGATAATTCCAGCATCTCCTCCACGGTAATCTGCTCCAGACGTCTGGCGTCGGGAACGATTCTTGGGTCAGCCGTATAGACACCGTCCACGTCGGTGTAGATACGGCACTCATCAGCCTGTAATGCCGCTGCCATCGCGACTGCGGTCGTATCCGAACCACCTCTGCCCAGCGTGGTGATATTGCCTTCCCCGTCTACGCCCTGGAAACCAGCAATCACCACCACATTACGTTGTTCAATATCGGTCCGCACCATGTCCGCATCGATATCCAGAATTCTGGCTTTACCGTGAACATTGTCGGTCAGTATTCGGACCTGCCCTCCGGTATAGGACCGCGCCGGTACGTCAAGTTTGTGAAGCGCCATGGTCAACAGGGCAATGGTGACCTGCTCACCAGTGGATACCAGCACATCTGTCTCACGGGCATCCGCCTCTGGATCGATGTCACGTGCAAGCTCCAGCAACCGGTTTGTCTCTCCTGCCATTGCGGACAGCACGACAACCAAGTCCTCGCCGGCACGGTGCGATGCAGCCACACGATCTGCAACCGCGCGAATCCGCTCGGACGTACCGACAGAGGAACCGCCGTATTTTTCTACAATTAGAGGCATCAGAATCCAGGCGCCAGCTTTACAGTGGGGCGCGAATTAAAGCGGTTTTCCCGGGTGAGGTAAAGCCCTCGGTTCCACACGGGGCTAATTATTGCGCCAAAATCAGCGAGTTCAGGGAGAATCAGTCGATCAGGTCGTCGAACCGCTCAGCACCAGAACAGCTGAAACACTTCATTCAGTAGGCAACAGCTTGTCTGGCACAGCGGCCAGTGCAGCATCTAATGCACTTGTGTCGTTGCCACCGCCCTGGGCCATATCAGCTTTACCACCACCTTTTCCGCCAACCATCGGCGCTAACACAGATATCAGACGGCCAGCATGATAAGTATCTACAAGATCGCGGGTAACTCCCGCCAGTAACGTTACTTTTCCTTCATGCACACCACCAATCACCACCACACCCGAGCCCAATTTATCACGAAGACGATCCAGCATAACGCGTAACCCTTTCACAGCGACACCGTCATGTCGCGCGACCAGTAGATTGGTACCATTGACCTCCTGAATCTGTTCGTCGAACTGGTCGGCACTGCCTCCAGTAGCGAGTTGGGCTTGTAGCTGTTCAACCTTGCGCTCAAGTTCCTTCAATCGTCGCTGCATCTCGCTGGCCTTATCTTCAATCTCGCCGGGGTTGGTTCTGAAGAGCCGTGCCAGCCGAGCAAGGGAAGCACTCTGATCGAGGGCGTACTTCAAGGCAGCATCACCAGCCAATGCCTCAATACGCCTGATACCGGCGGCAATTCCTGATTCGGACACAATCCGAAATAAGCCGATATCGCCTGTGCGGGTGACGTGCGTGCCGCCGCAAAGTTCAAGCGAGAATCCACCCATATCGACGACACGCACATCGTCATCGTATTTCTCACCAAAGAGCGCGGCCGCACCCCGTTCACGTGCATCATCCAGCGGCATGATTTCAGTAGTGACCTTATCGTTGGCTCGAACCTGGCTATTGACCAGCATCTCGATGTGTTCAAGCTGATCTTTGGTCACCGCGTCGTTGTGTGAAAAATCGAATCGCAAACGTTGCGGCTCAACCAGCGAACCTTTCTGCTGAACATGACTACCCAGAACTTGCTGTAAAGCAGCGTGCAAAAGATGGGTTGCCGAGTGGTTGGCTGCTGTGGCTACCCTAGCATGTTGATCCACACTGACTGTGACACTCTGACCCACATCGAGATGCCCTTGTGTGAGCACGCCTTCGTGCGAAATTACCCTATGGGCAAGATAATGAGCACCGGCAACTTCAAACATGGCGCCTTTACTCTCAATACGAGCCACATCACCAACCTGACCACCGCTTTCCGCATACACGGGGGTTGTATCTAGTACCACGGCCGCCTGTTGCCCGCTTTTGAGTGATTGAACCTCCTCACCATCGGCAACCAATGCCAGCACTGTTGCTTTACTTTGTAATTCTTCATAGCCCGAAAAGGTCGTGCTCTGCTCGACACTGACCTCGATCGTCTCTGCCATCTGGAACTGGCTGGCCGCACGAGCCCGCGCCCGTTGCTCAGACATTGCCTGTTCGAAGCTGTTCATATCGACAGTGAGTCCTTTTTCACGGCAGTAATCCGCCGTGAGGTCTACGGGAAAACCGTAGGTGTCGTAGAGGCGAAAAGCGACATCGCCGGCGAGCACTGAGCCCGACAGGCCACCAATTTCCTGATCCAGTATCCGGATGCCGTGCTCCAGCGTGTCGGCAAACCGTTCGCCCTCAAGTTTTAAGGTCTCTTCAACTCGAGACTGATCTGCTACAAGTTCCGGATAGGCATCACCCATCTGACCGACTAAAGCTGCGACCAGCTTATGCATAAACGGTTCAGTCGCGCCCAATTGGTGTCCATGACGTATGGCGCGGCGGATTATTCTACGCAATACATAACCTCGCCCTTCGTTAGAAGGTGTTACACCGTCAGTAATGAGAAAAGCAGTCGAACGGATATGGTCCGCAATGACTTTGAGTGAATTATGATTTGTATCGTCGGTGCCCACGATCTGGGCCGCTGCCTGAATGAGTGACTGGAAAAGATCAGTCTCGTAATTACTGTGTACACCTTGGAGAATCGCTGCCAACCGTTCCAGACCCATCCCGGTATCCACCGAAGGTTTGGGCAAAGGGGTATCTTTACCGCTGGTATCACGGTTGTACTGCATAAACACCAGATTCCAGATCTCAACATAGCGGTCACCGTCTGCATCCGCCGATCCAGGTGGCCCACCGGCGACCTCTGGTCCATGATCATAGAAGATTTCACTGCAGGGACCGCAGGGACCGGTGTCTCCCATTGCCCAGAAATTATCACTGGCACCAATACGAGCGAATCGCTCGGCCGGGATACCGACATCGCGTAACCACAGGTCAGCCGCCTCATCGTCATCCTCAAAAACAGTAACCCAGAGTTTTTCCTCTGGTAAGCCGTAACCGGCTGTCAACAGTTCCCAGGCAAAGGCAATGGCCTCACGCTTGAAGTAATCACCAAAACTGAAATTGCCCAGCATCTCGAAAAACGTGTGATGTCGTGCCGTATAGCCCACGTTTTCCAGATCATTGTGTTTACCGCCCGCCCGAACACAGCGCTGGGAGGTCACCGCACGGTTGTAAGATCGCTTGTCCTGACCCAGAAAAACGTCTTTGAACTGCACCATACCTGCGTTGGTAAACAACAAAGTGGGATCATTATGTGGAACCAGCGGGCTGCTAGAGACAGCTTCGTGACCGCTAGCCACAAAATAATCCAAGAATTTCTGCCGAATAGCACTGGTTTTCATGCGTTTATATCCACATCCGAATCGTCTCGCGCCAACGTGGCATGATCCCATGACCCCATGACCCGACGAATCGTATCGGTACTGAAACCCCGCCGGTCAAGGTATTGTGCCCTTCTTGCCCACTCCTTGAAACTGCCCGCTTTAGAGACTCCAAATTTACGGTTGTGTTGAACACGGAGCAACTCATCCCAGTCCACCTCGGACGATAAAAGCGTCTGGTCAATTATCTCCGGCGCAACGCCTTTATCTTTGAGTTCCATCATGATCCGATGCGGACCATAGCCGGTACTCACACGATGAGACACAAGCGCTTGCGCATAGCGGTGGTCTGAAACCAAATCTTCCGCCGTCAGCGACGCGAGAAGGTTGTCGACAATATCTCTATCGTAGCCCCGTGCCGTGAGTTTGTTATGGAGCTCGGCACGGCTGTGTTCGCGCCGGGTCAGCAAACGGAAAGCTGTGTCCCGGGCTCGGATCACCGGATCCGCGTCCAGTTGCCGCATCAGGCTTCGGCAGTCTCCGCTTCAGGCGTATCTGCAGTATCGATGGGTACTGCAGGTTTCAATGTCATCTCGTCTATCGGTGCAAGCCCCACATTAGTACGGACCGTGTGCTCTATCGCCTGGGCAATATCAGGATTCTCACGCAGGAACTGACGCACATTATCGCGACCTTGGCCAATTCGGTCACCATCATAGGAGTACCAGGCACCAGATTTTTCAACAACACCGTGATCAACACCCATGTCGATCAGCTCACCTTCTTTTGAGATGCCTTCGTTATACAGAATATCGAACTCACACTGGCGAAATGGAGGTGCGACTTTGTTCTTAACCACCTTAACGCGCGTCTGATTCCCGAGAACCTCGTCGCCCTTCTTCACCGCACCGATGCGGCGGATATCCAGGCGTACTGACGAGTAAAACTTAAGTGCATTACCACCCGTGGTGGTCTCAGGATTTCCAAACATCACACCAATCTTCATGCGAATCTGGTTGATAAATACAACCATCGTATTGGATCGCTGAATATTGGCTGTGAGCTTGCGCAGCGCCTGTGACATCAGCCTCGCCTGTAGCCCCACATGATGATCACCCATATCTCCCTCGATCTCAGCCTTCGGTGTCAGCGCAGCCACCGAGTCGACCACGACCACATCGACCGCTGCCGAGCGCACTAGCATGTCTGTTATTTCAAGCGCTTGTTCACCGGTATCCGGCTGAGAAATGAGAAGATCATCCACGTTCACACCCAGGCGCCCGGCATAAGCTGGGTCTAACGCATGTTCCGCATCGATAAAAGCACAGGTACCACCGAGCTTTTGCGCCTGCGCAATCACAGACAGTGTCAGGGTGGTTTTTCCGGAAGATTCCGGGCCATAGATTTCAACCACTCGACCACGGGGCAAGCCACCAATACCGAGTGCAATATCGAGGCCGAGCGACCCGGTGGAGATAGCCTGAATGTCTTTACCGACATCGGCATCTCCCAAGCGCATGACCGATCCTTTGCCAAACTGCCGCTCTATCTGTCCCAGCGCAGCGGCCAGGGCTTTTTCTTTGTTGTCGTCCATATGTGGGACTCTCCTTGATCTCGTGTTCAATCCTTGTTCACCAGCACGACACACTGACCTGCCGATGCTACCGAAAACTGTCCCAACCAAACCGATTTAGTCGTACAAAGTACATCGATCGAAAATAACGATGTGATTATTTCATACTCGGCTCAATGGGCCTAGCGAAGCACGTCACAAACTACCGGTTTTGATCCCGGACACTAGAATTTTCTCAGTCTGACTCATCGTGTATAAAACGGATCAGGCCACCCAGCGCTTCAACCACAGTTTGTGCCCTTACAGCCGCCCGATCGCCCTCAAAAAGAAAACGCTCGGTCCGCAGGGCGCCTGATCTTAGCGCCCAAGACACAAACACCGTGCCAACAGGTTTTTCGGCGCTACCACCGTCCGGGCCCGCAACACCCGTGACCGCAACAGCGACGTCAGCCGGACTGTGATCCAGACCCCCCCGAGCCATGGCCCGAGCCACTGGCCCACTTACAGCACCATTTTCAATGATCAGCAAGTCCGGTACACCCACCAGCTCGTGCTTCGCCTCATTACTGTAGGTAATAAACCCCCTTTCAAACCAGGCTGAACTGCCGGCAACTGCTGTCACCGACTGCGCAATCCAACCGCCCGTACACGACTCAACCGTGGTGAGCCGGGAACCTTGATCTTTTAATAGCTCGCCGACCTGCTTGGCCACACGACTGAGTCGGTCAGATTGATCCTTAGGCATTTGAGGTATCCGTTTTACAGTATCAGGCCATGATTGTGCCAAACCTGTAGGCTCACTGGGTGAGTATGACGTCCAGAACAAGCAGCGTGGTGACCTATATTTTCCTATGATATTCTGAGCCAGTGACCTGTAACATCCCCAAAATACGCCGTATCCAAACCGTCGGTACCCGTGCTCTGATCCTTACCCTGCTATTGAGCCTTGCCGGTGTTGCGACAGCCGCTGATATCGAACGGGAGCGACGGCTGGTGGCTGAGCTTGAAGCCAGCCTATTTGATGGAGATTTACAACAACTTTCAGCTGGAAACGTCACTTTTGCTGCAGTAGAGCTCGCGCCCGACAGCAAGCCGGTACGCGGAAGTATCATCCTACTGCACGGCCGAGGTGTACACGCAGACTGGCCAGACAATATCGGCCCACTGCGTATGGCACTTGCGCAAAATGGCTGGCATACGCTTTCGCTTCAGATGCCAGTCCTGGAGAAATCCGCCAAGTATTTTGACTATCTAACAATCCTGCCAGAAGCATTCCCCCGAATTGAGGCTGGAATCAAGCATCTCCTAAACGCCGGTCATCGACCCATCGTTTTACTTGCGCACAGTTGTGGGGCACACATGGCCATGGCCTGGCTCGAAGCAACCACCGAAAGACCTATTGATGCCTTCATTGGTATCGGCATGGGTGCAACTGACTATCAACAGCCCATGCAGAGACCTTTCCCGTTTGCAACACTCAAAATCCCGGTGCTTGATATTTATGGCTCCGAAGACTACCCCGCGGTACACCGCCTGGCACCAATTCGTCTAGAGAAAATCCAGCTGGGCGGCCACCTCAGTTCGACCCAGGTGGTTGTCGATGGCGCCGACCACGACTTCACAGCCTATACCGGCACGATGGCCCAAACCATTTCTAGATGGCTGGATTCGCTGAGGTTTTAATCGTTATGATCGCCCCGAAACTACCGTTCAGGCGCGTGCGCTGGGACCATAAGCAAGGTACATCAGATCATTTTGTGCAAATCGTTCATAACGAAGCGCATGCACATCGATCGGTGACGATTGCTCCAGAACCATCGCTGAAATAATTTCTCCTATGGCAGGCGACAACTTGAGCCCGTGCCCTGAGAATCCCATTGCTAGGCAGAGGCCCTCAATACCTGGTGCCCAGCCCAGTATTGGGTGAAAGTCCGGCGTCACATCATAGGCACCGCTGACATTGGATAACACTGAAAAGTTCTTCAGCTGTGGAATGCGTTCTTGAAACGCACGGCTGATTCGCTGGTGGTGACTCTGGTATTCCTGGTCAGAAACCTCTATTACCGGATCATCAATCAAAACAGGCGCTGGCGGGTAAGCTGCGACCAGCATACTGTGACCCCAATGCGGACGCATCACCACATTGGAAACACCATCAGTGACACATCCTGAAATCGCTGACACCTGCTGAAGGATATCGATGTAGCTCATGTCAAGACGATGTCTCTCTATCGGTACCTGCAAATCCAGATCACTCAACAGCTCCCTTCCCCAGGTACCCGTTGCGTTTACAACAATAGGGGTCTGAATAAACCCACTGTCGGTGACCACGCCGGAGACCCGACCGGAGGGCGCCTCTATTGCGCTCACCAACAGCGGCGTCATCACCCTCACACCCCCAGCCTGCGCGGCCCCAAGCCAGCTGAGCACCATCCGTGTCACATCGATATAACCACCATTGGGTTCATAGCAGCCCCCTGTCAGCCCATCGACAGTCAGGCCAGGCTCGATATGCTTGATCTCATCAGGTTCGACAAATCGGGTGTCTACACCCAGTTGCTGACCCAGTTTGACATTCCGTCTGAGTCCCTCGATCTGATTAGCCGCCACCAACAGCATGTAACCCATCCGGACGTAACCGGGATCACCATAACCTACTTTTTCGCTCCAGTTTTTGAGGGTGTCGAAGCCGCGAATCGAGAGCTCAACCATCAGCTCGTTCGAATAGTGTTGTCGGATCTGACCGAAAGTACGCCCCGACATGCCCCCCACCGGCTGCCGAGCATCGACTACGATGATCTCCTTATCGGTCTGACGGCTGAGCTGGAATGCGATACTGGCACCCATGATACCGGCACCAATAATAATGATGTCGGCACGGGCAATCATAGGATGATCCGGCATCAGACTATCTGGGAATCAGCTAGATCACTGAAGTGAGCCGCCGGCATAAGCGCGGTTTCACACGAGGGCAGGCAGGTCTCCCTGAAGAATGGCGTCCCCAAGGGGATTCGAACCCCTGTTGCCGCCGTGAAAGGGCGGTGTCCTAGGCCAACTAGACGATGGGGACAGGACTTGGTGGAGCCGGACGGGATCGAACCGACGACCTCGTGAATGCCATTCACGCGCTCTCCCAACTGAGCTACGGCCCCGCAAAAGCGCGGTATTTTGCGCTCTAAGACATTGACGGTCAAGCAGTTTCAGCCATGCGACGGTCGATAAACTCAAGCGCTCGATCGATTCGATCAACCGTTCTTGCTTTGCCAACAAGCAGCAATGTCTCGTCAATCGGCGGCGTTGCCGCAGTGCCGGACACCGCGACGCGTAGCGGCTGCGCCAGCTTACCCAGTTTGGCATCGTAATCCTCTACGGTTGCCATCACCTGCGCGTGGATCAAATCAGCGCTCCAGGGTTCTACCACCGACAAGCGATTACGCACATCAGCCAGCATGTCACGCGCAACGGGCCGAAGATGCTTCTGCGCTGCATTGGCGTCGTAGTCTTCGAAGTCAGAGAAAAAATATTCAGACTTATCTGCCATTTCATCGAGAGTTTGTGCTCTTTCTCTAAGTGCACTCACGACATCATCCACCGGTGGCCCATTGAAAACATCTATACCACGACCCTTGAGTCGATCTGAAAGCAAAGACACCAACTGAGTTGAATCAGATGCTTTGATGTAGTGCTGATTGAGCCATTTGAGTTTATCGATATCAAAAGCCGATGCAGCACGATTAACAGCCTGAATATCAAAACTGCTGATCATTTCATCGAGTGAAAATATCTCCTGATCACCGGATGACCACCCCAGCCTGACCAAATAATTCTGCATGGCCTCCGGCAGAAAACCTTCATCACGGTATTGGAGTACGCTGACGGCACCGTGGCGCTTGGAAAGGCGCTGTCCATCCCCACCTACGATCATGGGAACATGGACAAATATCGGTAGCGCTGCGCCGAGGGCCTTAAAAATATTGATCTGGCGAGGCGTATTGTTGACATGGTCATCCCCCCGAATTACGTGTGTGATCTCCATGTCAATATCATCCACCACTACGGCAAAGTTGTACGTGGGTGTACCGTTGGCCCTGGCGATCACCAGGTCATCCAGCTCTTCATTACTGATGACCACCTCGCCTCGTATCGCATCATCAAACTGTACTGACCCCTCAAGGGGATTCTTAAACCGTATTACCGATTCCACATCTGGTCGTTCAGGATTGTGCTGGTCCCGGCAGTGGCGGTTGTAGCGTGGTTTAATCCCCTGAGCCCGCTGCTCCTCACGCACTTTATCCAACTCTTCTCTGGTGCAATAACAGCGGTAGGCCTGCCCGGCATCCAGCAGGTGATCGATAACCTCTTTATAGCGCTCAGGACGGTCGCTCTGGTAGATCGGGCCCTCATCGTAATCCAACCCCATCCATGCCATCCCTTCAAGAATTGCCTGGACCGATTCATTGGTCGACCGCTCCTTGTCTGTATCTTCGATTCGCAGGATAAACGTACCGCCACAGTGACGGGCATATAGCCAATTAAACAAAGCGGTGCGGACACCACCAATATGGAGGTAGCCTGTGGGGCTAGGGGCAAAACGGGTACGAACAGACATCGGCATGGATCTCTTGCTATTCAACGTACGAACCTAATTATAATAAGTTACTTCAAAGCCGGTCTTTTGAGATACCGGTTACTGCAGGGGCGCGTAGCTCAGGGGGAGAGCACTGTCTTCACACGGCAGGGGTCGCTGGTTCAAATCCAGCCGCGCCCACCATTTTCCACTTCTTTTAGGCCATTTTCACTGGCCCCTTTTTACTCCGAATTGTTAGTGTGCT
>MPMA02127059.1_pt1 | contig 10826 bp, 15 predicted proteins | sample 1617361 | NCBI WGS metagenome assembly MPMA02 (sample SAMN05944807, study PRJNA350692) | marine metagenome | biome: marine; feature: ODZ; material: water; isolation source: 180 m water sample filtered on 0.2 um supor filter | place: Pacific Ocean | collected 2012-04-08 | depth 180m m | reverse complement strand
TCAAGGTACGTTGAAAAACCAATTCCTCTTAATTTTCCATTTTTTGCAGATTGTTTTTTTCTTTTTTCAAAATTTTTATAATCAGCTAATTCTAATGCTTTTTTCAAGTGCCCTGAATAGTCGCCCGAATCTACGTTATGTACTAAACATTGTTGGTGTGGAAATTTACTAATAAAATTTTTATTTCTAAATTCTGCTTGATCAATTCCCATTTCTCTGGCAGCTCTATCAACTAGTCTTTCAATCATATAAGTTGCTTCTGGTCTACCTGCTCCTCTATACGCATCTACTGGAGCTGTATTTGTATAAACTGCCTTAACATTGCAAAAAGCAACGGGAATATTGTAAAGACCTAATATTAGTGGTGCATACAAATAGGTTGGTGTAACGGTAGCAAATAAAGAAGCGTAACTGCCTAAATTAGCAATGGTTTCAACTTTTAACCCAGTTATTGTACCATCGTTTTTTACTCCAAGTTCTGCATGTGTAATATGGTCTCTTCCATGGCAATCAGATAAAAATGATTCAGTTCTTTCTGCTACCCATTTTACAGGTCTTTCAATTTTTTTTGTTGCCCAAGCAATTACAGCATCTTCCGCATAAGGATATATTTTTGATCCAAAACCACCACCAACATCAGGTGCAACAACTCTGAATTTATGTTCTGGTTGAATAGCACAAAAAGCAGATAAAACTAATCGAGTTAGATGTGGATTTTGATTTGCTGTATACAAAGTTAATTCTTCAGATGATGAATTGTAGTCTCCTATAGATGCTCTTGGTTCCATTGCATTTGGTATTAATCTATTATTTTCTAAATCAATTTTAATTACTTTATCTGCATTAGATAGTGCTTCGTCTGTTTTTACTTTATCTCCAAGACCAAAATCGAAACACAAATTTTTTTCAATTCCATCATGAATCGCTTCTGATTTCATTGCTTCACCTGTTTTAACTACAGCTTTTAAAACTTTGTAATCAACTTTAACTAATTCTGCTGCATTTTTTGCTTCATCAAGACTTTCTGCAATAACTATAGCAACATGATCACCAACATAATTCACAGAATCTGTCGCTAAAGGAGGATGTGGCGGAACTTTCATATCTGTTCCGTCTTGACTGACAATCTTCCATCCTGCGATCAATCCACCAATTTTATCAGCTGCAAGTTCTTTACCTGTTAATATTCTTATAACTCCTGAAGCTTTTGAAGCTTTTGAAATATCTATATTTTTTATTTTGGCTCTAGCGTGAGGTGATCGTACAAAATATGCATAAGTTTGGTTTGCTAAATTAATATCAGCTGTATATCTTCCTTTGCCTGTTAAAAATTTCTTGTCCTCTTTTCTCTCAACTCTTGAACCGACTAAACTTGCCATATTTTAATCCTCCTCTAATACTTTCCTTTACATTTTTGAAGCAGCTTCTTTTACTGCTGCAACTATATTTTGATATCCTGTACAACGGCAAATATTTCCTTCAAGCCATTTTCTAATTTCTTTTTCGCTTGGATTTTTGTTAGTATTTAATAAATCAATCGCACTCATAACCATTCCTGGGGTGCAATAACCACATTGTAATCCATGTTTTTTTTTAAAAGCTTCCTGCATTGGATGCATTTTTCCATTTTTCGTTAAACCTTCTACGGTTGTAATTTTAGATCCATCAACATCAGCCGCTAACATTGTGCAGCTTTTAATTGATTTTCCATCAACGTGAACTACGCATGCTCCACACTGACTGGTATCACACCCAACATGTGTACCTGTTAAATTTAATATGTCTCTTAATAAAACTGAAAGTATGGTGTGATCTTGAATGTCTTTACTTATTTTTTTTCCATTTATTTCTAAGGAAATTTTTTTCATAATTTTATAAGTCCTTTGAAAAAATGATTATAATCACATTATATATTAATGATCAATGAAGCATTAAATTAAATTTCTACTGTAGCGTGATTTGAAGAATAAGATATGCGGCAATTACTATTAATATAATTAACGAAATATAGATAAATATATTATTTTGTGATTTTTTCTCTACTTTTTTTTCTATTGATGAAATTTTTTCTGGAGAAATTAATTTTGAAAATTTACCAAAAAAAATATCTGCCATTTTTTTTGCTGTAATATCAATTAACCTAGATCCCACTTGAACAATTTTTCCACCTACATTTACTTCAACTTCATAAATAAGTTTTGTTCCGCCTTCAAAATCTTTGAGGTTAACTTTAGCTGAACCAGAGGCAAAACCAACTGGTGAATTGCCAGATCCTTCAATGATATAACTATCTGGAGCATTGATATCCTTTAATTCAATATCACCTGTAAAACTCGCATTAAATGGTCCAATTTTATTAGTGGCAGTAACTGTAAATTCTGTATCAGAGTTTTTTCTAAATTTTTCACATCCAGGTATAGCTTGTTTAAGTATATTGGGATCATTTAAAGATTCCCAAACTTTTTGTTTTTCTAGATCAATTTGATAAGATCCGGAAAGTTTCATAACTAAATAATAATTTAACACAAATAATTATGGATGATAATATAAAAAAAGAATTACAGTCAGCTGCATTTGAAAAATTGATCAGTCATTTAAGAGAAAAAAAAGATGTTCAAAATATTGATCTAATGAATTTAGCTGGATTTTGTCGAAATTGTTTATCAAGATGGTACAGGGAAGCGGCAGAAAAAAGAGGAATTGAAATTTCAGATCTAGATGCAAGAGAGCATGTTTATGGTATGCCTTATGAAGAATGGAAAAAAAAATATCAAAAATAATTATTTTTCTTTAAGTCTTGGAAACAATTCTACAAAATTACATGGTTTATGATTAATATCTAATTGATATTTTAATATCCCATCCCATGCATCAGTTACACCGCCAGATGAACCAGGTAATGCAAATACATATTTGCCGTTAGCTAAAACTGCACAAGCTCTAGATTGAATTGCTGATGTGCCTATAGTTTTTAAACTTAAGTTTCTGAAAACTTCTCCAAATCCAGTTATATGTTTATCTGCAATTTCTTCAATTGCCTCGGGTGTAATATCTCTACCTGTTAATCCTGTGCCTCCAGTGGTAATGATAACATCAATGTTTTCTTGATTAATCCAATCTTTTAAGATTTTTTTGATATCTTCTTTGTTGTCTTTGCAAATTTTTCTATCGATTAAGTTATGTTTGGCTTCTTCAATTTTTTTTACCAAGATAGCTCCCGACTTGTCATTTTCGAAAGTTCTCGTATCAGTCACAGTTAAAATTGCTATATTTACTTTCATAAATTAAGTCAGTAATAAATATTATTAATGATTATATTATCAATTCTATTTTTTGTAACTGCGATATTATATTCAAGTGTTGGATTTGGAGGTGGTTCTGCTTATTTAGCTTTACTTTTGATTTCAGGAGTGCCTTATTTCATTTTTCCTATACTTGCGTTGTCTTGCAATATCATTGTTGTATCAGGTAATTGTTTTAATTATATCAGAGCTGGTAATTTAAATCTTAGGCTTTTGATCCCCTATTTGATTGGATCCATGCCCCTGGCATTTATAGGTGGTTCTTTACCAATAGAAAAAAAGTTGTTTGAAATATTATTATTTCTAGTTTTAACTATAGCTGGAATATTATTGCTATTAAATTTTAGATCCTACGATGACAAAGAAGAAAGTTACAGAAAAATTCCTATAATAATTTCAATTTTAATTGGTGGAATTTTAGGATTTATTTCAGGTGATGTTGGAATTGGCGGAGGAGTTTTTTTAAGTCCTATACTTTTTTTAATAAAAGCAGGCAGACCAAAACACATAGTTACAACAGCTTCTTTATTTATACTAATTAATTCCTTATCAGGAATTGTAGGTCAATTAACAAAAAATGTAGTTATAAGTGAGATACCAAATTACTGGTTCCTTTTATTGGCAGTTCTTGTAGGTGGACAGGTAGGAAATTTTTTAAATTTAAAAATATTCCCTACTCGTATATTGGCATTGGTTACTTCTTGCCTTGTCTTATTTGTTGCTATTAGAATTGCTTACAAATTATTTATATAACATCCATGGATAAAGATTTTTTTAAAAAAACAAGAATTCTAGATGGGGGCATGGGCCAAGAATTACTTAACAAAGGATTAAAACCGAAAGGAACATTGTGGTCTGCTCATGCTTTAATTGATAAAGAATGTCATCAGTTAGTTATCGATACTCATTTAGATTTTATAAATGCTGGAGCTGAAGCAATAGTCACAACAACATTTACTGCTAGAAAAAACAGGTTGATTCAGAATGATTGTGAAAAATATTTTGAAAAAATAAATATTAAAGCTGTTGAGCTGGCCTTAAAAGCAAGAGATATCTCAAAAAAAGAAATTTTGATAGCTGGTGGCTTACCTAACCAAAATCAAACCTATAGTGCTAATTTAGGAGATGACTTAAATTTAATAGAAAAAAATTTTTATGATCAAGCTAAACTTCTTAATAATGGAATTGATTTTTATTATTTAGACGTAATAAGTAGTGGATTGGAGTGTGAAATTGCACTCAAAACAATTGAATCATTTAATCTACCAGTTCTAGTAGGTATTCATGTAAGAGATAATGGTCAGCTTCCATCAGGAGAAACAATTAAAGATATCGTTAAAAAATATAAAAATAATAATTGGCTTGGAATTATTACAGCTTGCGTTTCTCCTAAGGCATATGAACTAGTCATTAATGATTTACAAAAACTAGAAATACCATATGGATTTAAGTTAAATGCATTTAAAAAGATACCAGAAGATTATACTGTCGCCTCTAAAGATCAATGGGGAAATGCAGGCAATCCAAATACAGTTTTAGGAGTAAATACTGATTTAAATGAATCTAATTTTTACGAATATGTAAAAAAATTTATGGAAAGCGGTGCAACAATATTAGGTGGTTGTTGCGAAATAAGACCTTCTCACATAAAAGAAATTTCTAAACTAAAGTAATTTTTTTTTTAGTTGATTTTTTTACAAAATAAATTCCTAATATAACGGCGATTAAAGCAACTAAAACTTTTGGAGTAATTAACTCTTTTAAAAATATATAACCTAAAATTACACCGAAAATTGGAATTAAATAAGCTACCTGGGCTTGAAAAACTAAACCATTATTTTTTAATATTCTAAATCTTATTAGCCAGGCAATACCCGTAGGAACAGTTCCAAGATAAATTAATGAAATAGTTGAATCTAGTCTATGTGAGAAATGCAAATCTTGAATAAACATTAAGGATTCCGTTGTATTGAAATAACTTAGTATTAAACTTATTGGTAAAATAAATATTGTTGCCCAAATTAAAATTGACGAAGTTACATTCTCGTTTGCTTTATTGCTTACTTTTAATGTTAACAACCCTCCAATAACGTAAAAAGTTGATCCTATCAGTATTAGAATTGCTGACATAAAATTAGTATCATTAATCAAAATACTATCTGAAAATAAAAAAACTATTCCAGAAAAACCAACTAGAACACCTAAAACTTTTGTAAAATTAATTTTTTCACTATCTGTAAAAAGATGAGCTAATATAGTTGCGCTTAAAGGTGTAGTTGCCATTAAAATTGCGGCTAAATTACTTTGAATTTTTTGAACTCCATATGCTATTAAAAAAAATGGAATAACTAAATTTATTAATCCAATTGCTGCAAACCAATACCAGTCTTTTGAAAATGCTTCAATTTTTATTTTTTTATACAAACATAAACCAATAACAGGGATTGCTCCAAAAAAAATTCTTAAAAAAGCAATCATAACTGGTCCATAAGAATAAGTTGCTATTTTAATATTAAAAAATGCTGATGACCATATTAGAGCTAAAACTGTAAGCAAAATATAATCTAAGGGTTTTGGGCTTCTCATTCGATTATATCTTCAATTACTCCATTTGTAATTTTTTGAAGATCCATAAAACTAATTTTGAATATACTGTTAGGATGTCCTGCCGCTGCAAAAACATATTTAAATCTTTGCAACGACTTATCAATATAAATATTTAAATCATTTAAATGTCCTACTGGTGATACTCCTCCGATTGTAAATCCTGTTACTTCTTTTACTTGATCTGCGTTTGCCATACTTACATCTTTTTCGTTTAAAATTTTTTTGATTTTGTTAAGAGAACATCTCTTATCACCCGCTATTAAACATAACAAGAAGGAGTTTTTTGTTCTTAAAAATAAACTTTTTACAATAGAACCAACTTCTGTATTTAGGCTTTTTGCTGCATCAAAAGCAGTTCTGGCTGTACTTTCTAAAACTATAACATTTAAATTATTGTCAAATTCTTTTAACTTCTGACTAACTCTTTTTACGGTTTCTTTGTTTAATAAATTTTCCATATAATTTTTTTAAAACTGGTTTTAATTCTTTAAGTAAGTCTTCTGCTATCAAACCTATACCAGATTTTTTTCCTATTTCACTATGCAGCCAAACTCCTGCACAGCTTGCATCAAAACAATTTAATTTATTTTTACCAACTAAACTTGAAATGATTCCTGATAACACATCTCCACTTCCAATAACCGCTAATTCTTTTGTTGAATTGTTGTTTGTAATTATTTTTTTTCTATTTGATATATAGGTTGTGCTACCTTTTAACACAATTGTGCAATCAATTAATTTGGAAGCATTGATAATTTTCAATTCATTTTTTTTTATGTAATTAAATTTTGGAAATATTGTTTTAAATTCTTTAACATGTGGAGTAATTATTTTATTTTTATCAAGCAATTTATAGATAGTTTTTTGATCATATTTAAAAGAAGTAATTGCATCTGCATCTAATATTACGTTTTTAATTATTTTAAGTAGAAATGTTGTTTTTTTTTTTTGTAGCGCTGTTTGATCCTGCTCCTGGCCCTATTAGAAATGTAGCGCTTTTATTTTTTAATACAAAATTTTTGAATTCTTTAAAATTATTTATCTCTTTTTTTAATAGTGATGGAAATTTTAAAGAATAAATTGGCAATGTCTGTTTGTCACAAATTATTTTTACTGATCCAACGCCTGTTCTTAATGCAGCTTCAGCGCTTAATAATGTGGCTCCTATCATTTCTTTTTTTCCACCTACAACTATCAATTGTCCTCTACTATATTTGTGACTATTCTTTTTTTTGAATGGAAAATTTTGTAACCATTTGTGAGGCGTATTTTGCTGTTTTTTCATTTTACAAACATAAAGGTTACTACTTATGAGAGAATTGCATAACTGTTATCTTTTAATATTATCTTCTTATTATTACATTTTTTGATATTAAGAAGTGAGAAATAGGAAAAAATTATGAATTCGAGCAAAATTTTGAAATTAATGAAAGACAAGGAAATTGAATTTGTAGATCTAAGATTTACCGATCCAAGAGGAAAATTACAACATTTAACCATGGATTCAACAGTAGTTGATGAAGAGATGTTAAATAAAGGTGTTTTCTTTGATGGCTCATCAATTGCTGGATGGAAAGCAATAAATGAATCAGATATGATTTTAAAACCTGATCTAAATAGAAAAATAATTGATCCTTATACTTCTCATAACACTCTAATTTTGTTCTGTGATATTTTAGATGCTGTTAAAAAAGATTCTTATGAAAGAGATCCAAGAGGAATTGCAAAAAAAGCTGAAACTTATTTAAAATCTACAGGAATTGGAGATAAGGCTTATTTTGGTCCAGAGCCAGAATTTTTTGTATTTGATGATGTTCGTTATAAAAATGACATGAATGAAACAAGTTTTGCAATAGATAGTATAGAAGGTCCTTACAATACTGGAAGAAAATATGAAAACGGAAACATGGGACATCGTCCAGGAATTAAAGGAGGATACTTTCCAGTTCCTCCAGTTGATAGTGCACAAGATATGCGTGGTGAATATTTAAAAGGACTGAGAGATGTTGGTGTTAAAGTTGAAAAACATCACCATGAAGTAGCCCCAAGCCAACATGAGCTTGGAATGTATTTTGGAACTTTAGTTCAACAAGCAGATAACATTCAACTTTACAAATATGTAGTTCAAATGGTTACTCATTCTTTTGGGAAGACCGCAACATTTATGCCAAAACCTGTAAAAGGAGATAATGGTTCTGGAATGCATGTTCACCAGTCTATTTGGAAAGGGAACAAAGCTATCTTCTCTGGAAATAAATATGCTGGATTATCTGATACTGCATTACATTATATCGGTGGCATTTTAAAACATGCGAAAGCAATTAATGCATTTTCAAATGCTGCAACAAATAGTTATAAAAGATTAATCCCAGGTTTTGAAGCTCCTGTATTATTAGTATATTCAGCAAGAAATAGATCTGCTTCATGCAGAATACCTATTACATTAAATAAAAATGGTGCAAGATGTGAAGTAAGATTTCCTGATGGTTCTGGTAACCCTTATTTAGCTTTTGCCTCAATGTTGATGGCAGGACTAGATGGAATTAAAAACAAAATTGACCCAGGCAAACCTCTTGATGAAGATTTATATGCGTTACCTGAAAATAAAGTAAAAAAAATTCCAACAGTTTGCGGTTCTCTTAGAGAAGCAATGGAAAGTTTAGATAAGGATAGAAATTTTTTAAAACAAGGTAATGTATTTACCGATGATCAAATTGATGCCTATATTGCACTAAAATTTGAAGAAATTTATAATTTAGAACACACTCCACATCCAATGGAATTTGAGATGTATTATAGTTCTTAAAAATAATTATTTTTTACTTTTAAGTATTTTTTCGTCAGCAATTTTGTGTTTATTTATACCTTTTTTGATTGTATAGTTGAGCGTACCATGAGCGCCAGCTTCAACAGGCTTACGTTGAGTTCTAAACAAAGTTTTTAATTTAGCCTTTTCTGCTAACTTATTTGAGTGTTTTACTAAATGCTTCTTATCTCTCATAACGCTGTATTATATATAATTATTAATTATACAGCAATATAGTTTTAAGTTTTAAATGACTCTCCGCAGCCACAACGCTCTGTTTCATTGGGGTTTTTAAATACAAATGTAGATGAAAATTGTTCTTGTTTATAGTCCATTTCTGTACCAAGAAGATACATTATTGCACCCGGGTCTATGAAAACTTTTACACCTTTGTCTTCAATAATTTCATCTATTTGATTAATTTCTTTTGCATACTCCATAATATATGTCATGCCAGCACAACCGCCTGATTTTACACTAACTCTTATTCCTAAAGATTTAGTTTCATCATTAGACATAATTTCTTTAATTCTATTTGCTGCATTGTCGCTAAGAGTAATAACTTGTTTCATTATAAATTTAACTCCAATTTTGCTGATTCTGACATCATCGATTTATCCCAAGGAGGATCCCAAACCAAATCAAGATCAACTTTTTTAACACCTTCAACCTCCTTGATACTATCTTCTACCTCTTTCGGCAAACTTTCGGCAACTGGACAATTAGGAGTGGTCAATGTCATATTCACTTTAACATTATTATCTTTATCTATCTGAATATCATAAATTAATCCAAGTTCATATATATTTACTGGTATTTCAGGATCATAAATCTTTTTTATTTCAGTTATTATTTTATTTTTTAATTCCATTATTAGTATAATTTTTCTGTATTAATTTCTTCATGAGAGTTGTCTATAGCAGATATCAGAGTATGCCATGATAAAGTAGCGCATTTAACTCTCATTGGATATTGTTTTACTCCCGATAAACACATTAATTTTGTTTTTTCTTCATCTTTTAAAATTTTAGATTTTAATTCTGGGTTTTCTTTAATCATTCCTAAGAAATCATTTATAATTTCTTTTACTTCTTTTGTATCTTTATCTTTAACTAAATCTGTCATTATAGAAGCTGATGCCATTGATATTGCGCACCCACTCCCTTCAAAAGATGCATCTTCAACTTTCTTTTTTTCATCTAATTTAAGATAAACATGAACACTATCACCACATAGAGGGTTATACCCTTTGGCATCTTTATTAAAATTATCTGTCTTTCTTAAATTTCTTGGATTCTTGCCGTGCTCCAATATAATTTCTTGATAAAGTTCTTTTATATTCATTTTAAATTAAAAATTTTTTTACATTTATTAATTGAAGAATTAAGTTGATTTAAATCTTCTTTTGTATTGTAAATACCCAAAGATGCACGAGCACTTGCTGCCATTCCTAATTTTTCATGAAGTATTTGACAACAATGATGTCCAGCTCGTATTGCTACACCATCTTCATCTAAAATAGTAGCAATATCATGTGGATGAACTCCTTCTATAGTAAAAGATAAAACTGCGCCTTTTTCCTTTGGATTACCAACTAATTTTACAGAATTATTTTTTCTTAATATTTCTTGTCCATAATCCATTAATTCTTTTTCATGTTGAATAACATTATTCATTCCAATCTTTTCAAGAAATTTAATAGATTGATCAAAAGCTACAATTTGAGCTGTTGCCATTGTTCCGGCCTCATATTTGTTAGGTAAATCTCCATAAGAAACACTGTCTTTTTTAACTTCTTTAATCATCCCTCCACCACCTTGATAGGGAGGAAGTTCTTCTAACCATTTTTTCTTTGCATAAAGAATACCAAGTCCTGTTGGTCCATACATTTTGTGACATGAAATTGTATAAAAGTCACAGTCTAGATCTTGCATATCTAATTTTAAATGTGGCGCTGCCTGACAGCCATCAATTAAAACAGGAATTCCTTTTGAATGGGCAAGTTCTGTTATTTTTTTAATTGGTAAAATTGCTCCAGTTACATTTTATAAATGAGTAACAGAAATAATTTTAGTTTTTGATGAGATTTTTTTTTCTATACTTTCAACAGT
>MPMA02092654.1_pt1 | contig 10870 bp, 8 predicted proteins | sample 1617361 | NCBI WGS metagenome assembly MPMA02 (sample SAMN05944807, study PRJNA350692) | marine metagenome | biome: marine; feature: ODZ; material: water; isolation source: 180 m water sample filtered on 0.2 um supor filter | place: Pacific Ocean | collected 2012-04-08 | depth 180m m | reverse complement strand
TTCTGGATATATCCGCCGACAGCGCGGTTGAGATTCTTGTTCCAGCCGTAATTGGAAAGCCCGACCATATCAGGAGATGCCTCGGCAACCGCCGCCAGGAGCCTTTCGGGATGCTTGAAAAGGGAAATATCCACATCCGCGCCATGCTGGCTGTCGGCGTAGGCTTTGATATAGCCGATACCCAGCGGCACACCCAGGGCCGCGTCCTTGACGGAATGGGTATGAGCCAGATCGGCGAGATATATTTTAATGGGGCGGTCCATGAGTTTTATAACTACTGGCTTAGACATTTTCATTTACCCAGCACTTTATCAAGTCGGTTCAACTCTTCTTCAATAACAGAATCCCAGCCAGAAAACTCGTTAGGCAGATCATTTACAAAATGTAGTGCTCCCTCTCCACGCTGAGGTCTTGCAACCCAGTTATTACGAATGATGTTGCCCAAATTATCGAGAAAAAGCCGCTCTATCTCATTAATTAGTCGCTTATATGTTTGCGAAAATGTCCTTTCACCATTGTCAAAATTGACATATTTTTGGTAAATGATAGCCCCGGTGTCGATACCCTCGTCTATCAAATGAATAGTTACTCCAGAGGGCGTATTATCGTAAAAGGACCAAAAATTAGGGTGAGCACCTTTGTTGTAGGGAAGATAGGATATGTGCAAATTAATAACTGGGCACAAAACACTATTAAGAAAATCACCTTTTAGGATGTGGAGATACCCAAAACTGATAATTAAATCATAATCAACAACATCAATTTTCTCATCAGTATGGTGAACCTCACAATTCGCATCAACTAAAGCACCTATTAATTTAGTTTGCTCTCTATCATAACCAAGAAATAGTATGCGTTTTACCGGGTTAATAGACGCGTTTAAAACAACTATTGAACTATTAGTCATTTTTTTCTACCTTCTGCAAACCAACATTTTAGCATTCCAATTGTAAAGCCGAACTCTTTGCACAGCTCTTTCGCTTTCTTTAATGCTTCAGCTCGCTCACGCTACTTCGCTTCAGCCATCTCTTTTTCAAGCTGTTCCACCTCAGCTTTCAGTTCTTCGTAACTCTTCATACCAACATCTCCCTACGTGTTAATTCAGTCTTAGTACGTATGACAAACCCACCACAGGGCTGGACCCCAGCAGCGCGGTCCAGATCCAGGACCTGCTGGGCCGCCTGCAACCGCGCACCGTGATGCTGCATGAAGGACGGGCATCTTTAACGGTCCCTTCAGGAAATTTGAATCCTCGGATTCGCCGCTGATCAGCGCTTATTGCGACCTCATGCCGGTTCTTCACGAAAGAACGGCGGCAGGCTGAACGGCCGTACCCCGCGGCGTCAATTCGAGGGCCGCTCGCTCGTGCGCCAGGCCTGGAACATGAGCACCGCCCACAGCTTGTGCTGATGGTTGCGGCGTCCCGAAAGGTGTTCCTTCCACGCCTTGCGCACCGGCGCGGGCGCGAAGAATCCCTCTTCCTCGATCCGTGATCGCGACAACAGGCCCTCGGCCCAATCGCGCAGCGGCCCTCGCAGCCAAGAATCGAGTGGCACACCAAAGCCAGTCTTGGGACGCGCTACCAGTTCCTCCGGCACATAACGGTGTAACACCTGACGCAACAGCCATTTGCCGCGGCCGTCGCGGATCAGCATATGGGGAGGAAGACCGGCGGCGAATTCCGCCACCCGATGGTCGATTAGCGGCACCCTGGCTTCGAGGCTGACGGCCATGCTGGCGCGGTCGAGCTTGGTCAGAATGTCATCGGGCAGATAGCCCATCGTATCCATATATCGCATACGCGCCATCAGTTCTGGCAAGTCGCGCACCAACCCCGGATCATCCCATATCTGTTCCCCTTCGCGCGCGACCTCACCAATCAGCGATTCCGGGTCAGGCCACTGGCTTACCAGCCGCCCGTAGAGATCGGCGCCATCAATGCTGGGCAGCATTCGGGCCAGTTTGTGCATGCGGTCCCCGGTCAGCACATGGCGCAGTTTAGGCGGCGAGAGCGCGAATAACATGTCCCACAGCCGCGGCGGAACGGTGCGCAGAAAAGAGGCAGCGACGCCTCTTAAAGCAGCCGGAGTACGCTCCAGGCGTTGCCAGGCCCCCGCCACCAGACGATGGCGGTTATAGCCCGCGAACATCTCGTCGCCGCCGTCACCCGACAGCGCCACGCTTACCCGGCGGCTTGCCAGCCGCGACACCAGATAGGTGGGAATCTGGGAGGAATCGGCGAAGGGTTCGTCATAAATGTGCGGCAGGTTTGGAATCACCGCCCGTGCATCGGCTGGCGAGACGGTAAGTTCCGTATGATCGGCGCCGAGATGACGGGCCACGGCGGCGGCTTCATCTGATTCGTCGAAGGCGAACTCGGTAAAACCGATGGAGAAGGTTTTCACCGGCCTTGAGCTCTGGGCCTGCATCAGGGCAGTGACGGTGGAACTGTCCACGCCGCCGGAGAGAAAAACCCCCAGCGGCACATCGGCCACCATGCGTCCCTTCACCGCATGGCGCAACAGATCGTCCAGCCGGTCGGTGGCTTCGGTGTCATCGAGGTCCCCTTGCCGGGCATGGGCGGAACGGGTGATTTCCCGCAAATCCCAATAGTACCGGATTTCCGGTTCACTCCCTTCGCGCAAGGTGAGAAAGGCGCCAGGTTCGAGCTTGCTCACACCGGCATAGATACTACGCGGCGCCGGCACATAGCCAAAACGCAGATACGCCGCCAGCGCATCACGGTCCACCGTTGCCTTCCCGGCGGGATGGGCACGCAGGGCCTTGAGTTCGGAGGCAAAGAGAAAATGGCCGCCACAGCGGCCCCAGTAGAGCGGCTTGATGCCGAGACGGTCGCGCGCCAGGCAGAGCGTGTGTTCGGCCTTGTCCCACAGGGCGAACGCGAACATGCCGGTCATGCGCCCCAGCGCCGCCTCGAGACCCCAGGCGGCGATGGCTTCCACCACCACTTCGGTATCGCATGGTCCGCGAAAGATCACGCCCTCCTCCTCCATCTCGGCACGCAGTTCGGGGAAATTATAGACCTCCCCGTTATAGGCGATGATGTAGCGGCCATCGGCGGAAACCATGGGCTGGTGCCCGGTAGGGGAAAGATCGAGGATGGCGAGCCGACGATGCCCCAGCCCAAGCCCGGCGGCGGCATCGGCCCAGACGCCATCGCCGTCGGGACCGCGATGGTAGAGGCGCGCGGCCATGCCTTCGGCCCGCGCCAGAAGGTCAGCCTCCGGCGTGCGTCTGGCGAGGTCAATGAAACCGGCAAAACCGCACATGAGGGTGTTTTTCTAGAGCGGCGGGGCCGCCCGGTATCTCCAGCGCCCGATTATTTTTTCCAACCCAGAGATTCCCTAAGGTCGCTCACCGCATGGGTCTGAATCAGGTTCATGCGGTTTCCCGAGTGGGGATAGCCCAGGGCCGTTACCAGAATCAGGTCATCGTCGTTGAGAATGCCGCGCCGCCACAGTTCCTCGAGACATTTCACTACGTGGTCGGTGGAAGTCTTGGAAAAGGGGATATCCACATGTACGCCCTGGGCGCCCCAGAACAGGTTGAAGCTGCGCGCCGCCATGGCGTCGTTGCTGACGGCTATGATCGGCTGGCGCGGACACCGCGCCGCCGTCATGCGGGCGGCATAGCCGGAGATAGTGACGGCGACGATCTTGGTGATGGGCAGCGAACGGCAGATCAGGGCCACGGCATCTTCCATGGCCTGGGGCACGCCGGTGGGCCGGGCGCCGCGGCGCACCACCTCGTGCCCGTCGTCGAGCCGCGCTTGAAGATCGGTTTCGGCGGCGTCGGCCACCTGCCGCATGACTCCCACCGATTCCGTGGCGTGGGCGCCCACCGCCGTTTCCCCCGACAGCATGGCGGCGGAACAGCCGTCGAGCACGGCATTGGTGATGTCGCTGACCTCAGCCTTGGTGGGAAATGGATTCTCGATCATGGTATGGAGCATTTCGGTGGCTACGATCACCGGCTTACCGTAGCTGTGGGACACATCGAGGATGCGTTTCTGGAACAAAACCAGGTTTTCGAGATTGGTTTCCACCGACAAATCGCCACGGTCGATCATCACCGCGTCGGTGGCCTCCACGATCTGTTCGAGATTATCAAGCCCGCCCTGATTTTCCACCTTGGAGACGATGCGCGGCCAGTTGCTACCGCATAGTTCACGCACCGCGTTCACGTGTTCGGCGGAATCCACGAAGCTGATGCCGATGTAATCAATACATTGCTCGCAGGCAAAGGCCACCATGTCCCGGTCACGCTGTGTCACGCCCTCTCCGACCAGGGAAAGCAACGGCACGTTGATGCCCTTGCGGCTCCTCAGTCTCCCCGGCCCCTCAGCGCGGAGGTGGATGTCCTGGCCTGCGACCTTTTCCACGGTGAATTTTAATGTGCCGTCATCGGCCAGAATCATGTCACCTTCATTCACCTCTTCATGCAGGGAGGGCCGGTTGACAGGCACTTTTTCGGAACCGTCATGTCCTTCCCCGGTGGTCAGCACCACCGTGTCGCCGTGCGCGAATTCGGGCTCGTGGGTGAGGTCGGTGGTGCGTATCTTGCGTCCGGGAATATCGAGAAGGACCGGTATCTCGGGCACCACCTCGCGCAGCATGGCGATGGCGGCGACATGCCAGTCAAGATCGCCGTGGGAGCTGTTGAGCCGGGCCACGTTCATCCCTGCCGCCGCCAGCTCGCGCAGGGCGGATTGGTTGTTGGTAGCGGGGCCGATGGTGCAGACGATACGGGTCGCGCTCATGTTTCGTCATCCTCGATAAACAGATCGGTTCCTTGCAGCGCAGCGATCACCTCCGGCCGCATGAGATGGGCGTTGGGGGCCTTGCCACCAAGCAGCATAGCCCGCATGTCGGTGCCGCTGATATGGGTAACCGACCGGGAAGCGGTCTGTTCATGGGGACAGGTCTGTTCGGTAACAATGCTGTCACAGCGCTCACAGAAATAGGGCCCGTGCAGATACATGATTTTGATCCCGAGATCACCGTCGAAACGGCGCGCCAGATCATGGGCCTCGTAGATGCCGTAATAATCGTCAGCCCCGGCATGGTCGCGGCCGATGATGAAATGGGTACAACCGTAATTGCGCCGGATGAGGGCGTGGAATACGGCTTCGCGCGGACCAGCGTAACGCATATAGGTGGAGAGAATACCCAGCGCCACCTTGTCGGCGGGATAAAACTCCTCGATCAGGATGCGATAGCCGCGCAGGATCGCCTGCGGCGTGTAGTCACCTTTTTTCTTTCGTCCCACCAATGGCTGGATAAAGAGGCCATCCACCTGTTCCATGGCGATACGCTGTAGGTATTCATGAGCCCGGTGGGGCACGTTGCGGGTCTGAAACCCCACCACGCTTTTCCATCCCCTTTGCGCGAACAGGGCGCGGGTTTCCTCCGGCGCCAGTTCGTCGTCGGAAAAATCAAAGGCAGCGCGTTTGGTCAGCGCCACCGCGCCACCTATATAATGGTCGCCGCCGGCCATAAAAAATGCCACGCCGGGATGGGCAACATCGGCGGTGCCGTATACCTTTTCGGTCACCGTCGCCTTGTCGCAGGTAAAGACGCTTTCCGGACGCAGTTCCCCCACCTGTTCGTCATCATAGACCAACGCCACCCGAGGTAGGCCCTTGAGCCGCCCTGCCGTTTCCCCATCCACGTCCAGAACCACGGGAAGAGGGAAAACCGCGCCCGCCGGAAGCCGCATGGTTTCCACGGTGGCGTGGAACTCGTCCTCGTTCATGAAGCCGGCAAGCGGTTTGAAGGCACCCAGCCCCAGCTTTTCAAGCTCCAGATACTGGGGGCGGGTAAGGACGAGTTCGCTCATGGCTGCCCGCCTATTTCCCCATCCCGCCCAAGGGAGGCAGGCGGTCCATGATGTCGCGCACCACCGCACCCGTGTCGAGATCATCGGCAGCCGCCACCATCATGTGGGGATTGTCCGGCGCATGCCACGGCATGTCCACCCCCACCACGTGGGGCATTTCCCCGGAATCCACCTTGGAGTACAGCCCCTGGGGATCGCGGCCGCGCACCAGGTCCAGCGACGCCTCGAGATAAATCTCGAAATAGTCGGAAAAGTGTTCCCGGTTCCAGGCCAAAAGGTCGGGATGGGCATAGAGAGCCGCCACGATCACGACGAGACCCTGGCCATCCAGCATAGCGGCAAGATTCTGTATGCGTTGTATCTGAAGGCGGCGGTCGGACTCGGTAAAACCCAGGGAGTTGCCGAAGAGCGCCCGCACCTCGTCGCCATCAATCCTCACCAGGGCCGGCAGGCGGTGCTTCATAGCCTCGTAGAGCGCCGTGGCTAGCGTTGTCTTGCCGGCGCCCGACAGCCCGGTAATCCAGATCACCATTCCCGGATATTTCCCTCCGTCATATCCTTCTTCCCGCCGCACGGCGCAGACGCAACCATACATCCACCAGCGCCATGACCTGAAGGATGATCAGCACCGGCTCGAAGGGCAACCTGTATTTAGGCGCGGTGATGGGACCGCTGATAAGCAGGAAATACAACATGCCGGCAACAGCCAGAAACGCCATCCATCCCGAAATCCTGGCAAGAAAGACAAAACCGTAAATCTGCAGCAGTGAGGCAAGGACGGCGCCGACGATGCCAATGGCGACCACCGCCAGATAGACCGGCGACGCTTTCTGCATATAACGGGCAATCCGCGATGTGAGGTCGAGGTGGGAGGTGCCCACAAAACTAGGATGGGGCAGATTACGCGCACGCAGATCACCCCCGATGGCGGGCAAAAGAAAATTAACGGCCATGCCATAGCCCCATGATTTAAGAATGTCCGCCGGGGGCATCCTGGACAGCCGGGCCAGGGAAAAATCCTTCATGGCCCTGTCGCTGGCGAATATATCCATGCTATCTGTATCCAGTCCTTGTGACTCCGTCCCGGCTTGGAATTCCTCCCGCAGCTCTTTCACGGCCTCATCCAATTGGATGCCCTGGGTGTGGGAAAGCACCCCCGGAACAACCCAGTATAGAAGGTGCGCACCCCCTTGCGACGTTAGGGCAAGGGTATCGTAATGAGAAACATTACGGTGCAGCCACGGCGCCAAGGGCAGGGCCACGGCCACTATAAAAATAAGCCCGGCAAAGAGGCCCTGGCACCAGTCGCGCTTCCGCAACAGGGACACGGCCACAACCAGGAGGACCATGGCCAGGGGTAGATACTGGGCAACCGCCCGTACCATGATGGCGGCGCCGAGAAACAACCCGGCCCATGCCGCCCAACGCACCGAGCCGGTTTCGAGGAAACGCACGGATGCGTACAGCATGGCCGTGAAGGGAAGCATGAAGAAACTGTCTGCCAGCACCGAAGCGCTCATGATCACTAGGTTCGGCCAGACGGCGGCCAGCATCCCCGCCACAGAGCCTACGCCTACAGACAGTCTTGCCCCGATCATGCCCACCAGAACACAGGTGACGGCGTCGAGCAGGGCCTGAACCACCAGCACCGCGAGCAGCGATGGTCCAAACACGCCCATCAGCCCCGCCAGAAACAGGAAATATCCCGGCATGCGGCCGCCACTGGCGGTGTCCGCGAAGGTTCCGTGCTCCAGCAGGGAAAGGGCATTGGCCCAGTACAGCCACGCATCTTCGGTGAGAAGGAACCCCGGCTCCATGGGCATGGCGGCTACGTTGACCAGCCGCACCACCACCGCCGCCACCCAGATGACCAGAATCATTCGTAAGGACAGGGCACCGGGGATGAATGCGATTACGGAGTCTTTCCACATGATGAGAGAACGTATCCTTTATCCGGCCAGTGAGCGCAACCACAACTCCACGCCCACAAGCCGTTCCAGCACAAGTCCCGCGGAACGGGCGCCGGCCCGGCATGTGTCCACCAGCGCCGTCAGCTTTCCCTTCTCGGCATAGGCCGCTAACCGCGAGTCGGGCCCCGTCAGGTCGTCGAGATATTCTCCCGCGCCATTGGTGTCGGCGAACCATTCCTCATAGGGCAACCACAGGCCGATCTTGCGGCGGTGGATGAGTTCATGGGGCAGATGGCGTTCGGCAATACGCTTGAGCAGCGGCTTGGTGTCGCCTCCCGGCGCACGGAGGGCGTGAGGCAGGCTGTTGACGAAATGCAGCAACGGCATGTGAACAAAAGGCACCCGCGCTTCCACCGAGGCCGCCATACTCATCTTGTCCTGGCGCACCAGAAGCGATTCAAGGTAGGCGGCTTGGTCCACGGCAAACAGACGGTCACAAAAATCGGAGAAGCGGCGGCTGGCCGCCTCCCGCGCCCCTGGTTTCGGTACAAGACCAGGGAACACCTCCTGGACCGCCTGAAAATCATGATAGACGGAAGCATAAGCGGCGGCATCACGGCCGCCCAGACGCCGCATTCCCGCGACCGGCCACAGGGCCGGTAAAAACCGGGTGGGCAACAGCCGCGCCAGACGTTCCTGCCACCGGGTCTTGTTCCATACCGCGTAACGCTGGTACCCGCCGAACATCTCGTCGGCCCCCTCGCCGGTTAGTACCACCTTGGTGTGTTTGCGGATACGCTCACACAGCAACATCAGGGTGACACAGCCACCATGGGGAAGCGGGCCTTCCATGTGACGCACTGCGCGCGGAAGTGCCCGGGCATAATCCTCCGCGGAAATGGCAACCTCATGATGATCGAGGCCATGGCGTTGCACCACCATATCCCGATAGCGCCCCTCGTCATAGGGATGATCGCCAAGAGAAACCGCAAAGGAGGAAAGCCTACCGGAGGTCTCTTCCTGGGCCAGCGCCGCCACCAGACTCGAATCCACGCCTCCGGAAAGCTGCACGGCATAGCCCACGTCGCTGGCCAGATGTGCCTTCACTGACTCTTCCAGCGCCGCATGTACCCGTTCCTCGGCATCGGCCCGGCCCAGTTCAGGATCGGGGCGCAGAGTCTCCAGGGGATCGCAGAAACGGCGTTCCGACGGGGTTCCTCCAGCCAGAGGTACCGTCACCAGTGTACCGCCTGGAAGACGTTCGATTCCCCGGCAATTGCTCAATCGTCCCGCGGCCCAGCCGAAGGTGATGAGTTCCGCCAGCGCCTCTTCATCCACCTGTGGCTGGTGCAGGCGAAACAGCGACCGCATTTCGCTGGCGAAGGCCACCGTAGTCCCGGCATGCATCATGTAGAGCGGTTTAATCCCCAAGGGGTCGCGCGCCGCCAGCGCCACGCCACGTTCCCGGTCCACAAGGCAGAAGGCGAACATCCCTTCCAAACGATCCAGGACATCCTCGCCCCAGTGCAGATAGCCTTTGAGCACCACCTCGGTATCGCCGCTGGTGCGCAGGCACACGCCTTCCTGTTCCAGAGCCAGGCGCAAAGCGCGGTAATTGTAGATCTCGCCGTTAAAGACCAGGCTGCAGCGCCCCGAGGCGTCGCTCATGGGCTGGTCGGCCTGTGACCCCGGGTCGAGAATGGCCAACCGCCGGAACACCAGCGCCAAACCCGGCTCGGACACAGTACCTCCGGAATCGGGTCCGCGATGGAAAAGGTCATCTTCCATCCCAGCCAAAAGACTAGGGGCAAAACAGCGTCCCGGTTCGAACAAGGCGGCAAATCCGCACATGGGCGCTAGGAACTTTCCCCGGCTGGGTTCTTTCCGGCAACGCTCTCAATAAGGTCTGCATAACGTTTGGCGATTACCGGCAGTGAAAACCGTTGCGCCGTCTTGCGCCCGGCCTCGGCCAGACGCCCGCACAGCCCCTTGTCGATAAGGAGCCGGTCGATGGCGGCGCCCAGCGCCGCGGCACTCCCCGTGGGCACCATGATACCTGTCTCGCCGTCATTGAGAATATCGGCGGGCCCATGGGGCGCCCATGTCGAAATCACCGGCACCCCAGCGGCTAGCGCCTCCACCAGAACATGGCCAAATCCCTCCCATCGCGAGGGCAGGACGAAGAGGGTGGCCTGGGCGAGCCATTTTTCGGGATGACTCTCGAAGCCCGGCATCAGGACCCGGTCAGCTACGCCCTTCGACCGAGAAAGGGCCTCCAGCGCCTCGCGCTCCGACCCTTCGCCGAGAATCACAAGCCGCGTCCTGGCGTCATCAAGGTCGGCGAAGGCTTCGATCAGAAGATCGAAGCCCTTCTGCCGGTGCAGCCGCCCACACCCCACAATCAAGGGGCCGTTTAAGGGGACTTCCTGAATGCTGTCCTTCACAGCCTGGGTCGCCGCGGCGATACCCGCCACATCCACTGGATTGTGAATGGTGACTGTGCGCCCGGGGTCGAGGGCGCAATCCTCCACCAGTTCTTCGCGCACGCCTTCCGACAGAGCCACCACGGCGTCGGCGCGCCCGTAGGCCCACCCAATCAGCCTGCGGCGCAGCCAGCCGAGATCATCGCGATGGCGGTGTGAATTGGTTTCGCGCAGAATAAGCCCGGGACACGACCTCAGGCCCGCAACCGCCATGGAGGCTGCCACATTGGCGTCGGGCATGGAAGAAAACAGGATATGGGGGCGCTCGCACTTCACACGCCCGCGCAAGGGCCCCAGCGTCCACCGCAGGTGTGGCGCATTCAAGTCCACCAGCGGCACATGGCCGGCAAGCCAGTTCCGCGCCGGACCGTCTGTGCGCCCGGCGGCCAGGGTAGCGGCAAAACGGTCACGCGGAAGAGCGCCGGCGAGATTGACCAGAGTGCGCTGTGACCCGCCGCCGTCAAGGTCCGGCAGGAAAAACAGGATGCGGCAGGGAGACGTCATAAAGGCTTTCGAAAGAGCCACCAGTTGAGGTCATCGAGACCGGAAGTCCAGCTCCAGAAGAAACCGTTGGCCACGGGCTCAATCTCAGGGAAAAGGTCAATCCACATGCCGCCG
>MPMA02008464.1_pt1 | contig 10875 bp, 7 predicted proteins | sample 1617361 | NCBI WGS metagenome assembly MPMA02 (sample SAMN05944807, study PRJNA350692) | marine metagenome | biome: marine; feature: ODZ; material: water; isolation source: 180 m water sample filtered on 0.2 um supor filter | place: Pacific Ocean | collected 2012-04-08 | depth 180m m | reverse complement strand
CTGAATTGATCTTCTGTAACATTAGGCAATCTATCACCAGCAGTTGCTCCCAAGGATGCAATGTCTTTCGTGATCTTTGCTGAAATAAAACTCCCGGCAAAATCAAGTGTTAAATTATCATTGATATTGAAAGAACCATCAATCTCAAGACCTTTGGTTTCAGCCTCGCCTCCATTATAGGTAAAGCTCCACCCACAAGCCGGTCTTATTACAACTTGAATATCCTGCCAATCCACCCAAAAGAATGTTGCATTAATATTAAAGTTACCGCCTCTGGATTTGATACCAATCTCTTTATTTTTCGCCTCATCTGAAGTGTAGCGTCTTTTGAATCCGACAGTTTCAGCAATACAGTAATAAGGCAATGCAGCGTTGTTGCCGCCCTGTCTGTAACCTGCTGAAGAAACTGCGAATAGAGTCAGGTCATCATTAACTTCGTAACTGAGAGTAACTTTAGGTCTGGTACCATCTTCTTTACCGCCTTCCACGTTACAAGTCACACCGGTAGGCTCGTCTCCATCACATCCTTCGCCAGTAGTATCATAGGTATCATAATCAATGTAGAACATACCATATTCTGAGGTTTTATAACCGTCTTCCAGATCATATGACCTCAGTCCAACTGATACGGTCCAATCACCAAGATCATAGTCTATTTGGCCGAAGAGTGCCTCTTCATTAGCATATGAGTAATAGATATAACTTCCATAGATGAAGTATTCTGTAGTTCCGTAAATTCCTCGATAGTCATTCAGGTCGCCCGCAGTATTGGTGGGATAAAGCCCGTTACCGACTACTGTGGCATCGCCCCATCCTGAGACTCCCATGATTCTCCAAAAAAGATCAGCTCCATCAGCATTCGTCCATTCATTTTCTTGGACAAAGTTTGGTGCATGATCATAATTGGATTCAAAATAGCCAACCGTCCATTGTAGAGGTGAATCGGTTGTAGAACTAAACCTAATCTCAGTGCTATCGCTACCAGAATCTCCCCAAAATTCCAATGGATCAGGGTATTCGTCATCCGTATCAATTCTTGACCAATCGCTCCAGCCGTGATCTTCATTATTATAATCAGCATAGATCAGGATCGCTTGGAAATTACCAAAGTCATAAGCTATATTTGCAGTGAAGGTGGTACCTTCTACATCGACCCATTCATCTTCATATGAATAAAAAGCCGTTTGAGGATTAAAACCGGCCACACTGACGGGTCCACCAGCTAGTGAATAGTTTCTAGTGCAAGTTGGTCCATAGTAGAAATCAGTACTGTATTCACAATTGGGATCTACTACATCAGCAGTTCCAGGTTTGTCTGCATTGCCTTTTTCTTTCATGCCAAAATCGAAACGCTCTCTTCTCATGAGCATTGCATTAATGGTTACAGGGCCATCTTCATAAAGGAATGCTAATCGATACTCATCATCTTCTGAAGTTCCGATATCCTTTCTACCTGTTTTTATATTTTGGTATATTCCAGGATCTTCAGCCGAAGTGACCACACCTCTAATAGCCATAGTGTCCGAAATTGGAACATTGAACATGGCATTGACGTTATACCCATTAGAATCAGCAAGTTTCTTATCAACCCACTCCAAAGTCACATTTGCCTCAAATGCTGTAGGATCTGGTTTATTGGTAATATACCGTATAGTTCCACCAACCGCATTAGATCCATATAGAGTACCCTGGGGCCCTCTCAGAACTTCTATTCTTTGAATATCATAGAGATTGGTTACCCCGGCTTGTATCTCATTCATAAAGCTATTGGCTGTCCCCGGGTTTGTTTGTGCAGATGAAGTGTTTAGTCCCCTGATGGTGTAATATACGTCACCACCTGGTGTTGAGACTCCTGCCAAAGTCCTTAGATAATCTTCAGGCCTATAGATACCCCTTTCTTCAATGTCATCCCCTGTCAAGACAGATATGTTCATTGGTATGTCTTGAAGAGTTTGACTTCTTTTATTTGCTGTAACGATTATTTCTTCGAGGACGTTTTGAGCGAATCCTGAAGTCATTAAGACCATTGCAATTGTAGATATAATTAACTGCTTGTAGTAAGTTTTCATAGCATATTTCTCAACTTGTATTATTTGTTTTAGTTTTTAGTGTTTTTAGTGTTTATAAAAGTGATGAACCAGGATCAATTAGTCACAAAATAATATATATTTAAACAGCCCAAAACCTTAATCTCGCGATTATATCATATAAATGAAAATGAATATTTAATCCTAATAGAGCCCAGGAAATAATTTAAGGTTCAAGCGTAGTTATATAAAGGTAAAAGAAATCTATTGAGTAGATATTAAAAAGATAAAAAGTGATAATACGTTTCAACGTCTGGGGCGTTTAGTTCAGTGGTAGAATGTCTCGGTGACATCGAGAAGGTCGTAAGTTCGAATCTTACAACGCCCAGACTTCCCCTCCTCCATTATCAATCATTGGTTGGCTTTGATAGAAAGAAATACAGAGACATCTCTAAGATCTTCATCTGTAAGGCTTGCGATATGCCAAGATGCTTCTAGCCTTTCCAAAACTGCCTCAGGACTTGAGCCTTTAAACATATCAATTGAATGAGAATGGCATCCTCCAAAACAACCACTCCCGTAAGATCTTTTAGCAATTTTTTCTCCATATTCATAACTGCCTTTAATTTTATGATTGTTTGCATGAACAGCAACTGAATGAAAGGTAAAGCACCATAACAGACCCAGGATGATGTATAGTTTTATTCTCATTTTTCTACTCTACTCATAAAGTCAATAAATCATATATAAAACATAAAAACAAGCCAATGGGCATCCTATTTAATTAGCTCTTAGATTTTGATCATGAACATAAGCAACCCCAAAGGTGAATTCTTTGATGAGCGTGATTTCATCTCTGAGTTTAGCGGCTTCCTCAAATTCAAGATTTTTTGCAGCTTCAAACATCTTAATTTCTAAACTCTCAATTGTTTTGCTGAGTTTTTCAGGATGTTTTGGATCAAAGGTTTTTTGAATTGATTTAGGTATTTTTAATCGTTCTTTTATAGTCCTAGAACGTGCTCCATCCATAACATCTTGAACATTTTTTACAATTGTTTTTGGTGTAATTTTATGATCTTTGTTGAATTGAATCTGTCGTTCCCTTCGTCTATTGGTTTCTTTAATGGCACGATGCATGGATCCAGTTATTCGGTCTGCATACATAATAGCTTTGCCATTGATATTTCTTGCCGCCCTTCCCATGGTTTGAATCAAAGACCCTTCAGACCTCAAAAACCCCTCTTTATCAGCATCCAAGATAGCAACCAATGAAACTTCAGGGAGATCAAGTCCTTCTCTGAGAAGATTGATTCCAACTAGAACATCAAAAACTCCTAATCTTAAATCTCTTAATATCTCAGAACGCTCCACTGTGTCGATATCAGAGTGTAGGTATCGAACTTTTACATCCTGATCATTAAAATAATCAGCAAGATCTTCTGACATTCTCTTAGTTAATGTTGTAACTAAGACTCTTTCTTTATTACTCGTTCTTATTCTTATTTCTGAAAGAAGATCATCCACCTGGTTATTGACTGGTCTTATTTCGACTACCGGGTCTACAAGACCTGTGGGTCGTACCACTAATTCTATGATGGCATCAGACTGCTTCATTTCATATTCTCTAGGAGTTGCTGAGACATAGATTATTTGTGGTGTGACTGACTCAAACTCTTCAAACATTAGTGGTCGATTATCCAGAGCAGAAGGAAGTCTAAATCCATATTCTACAAGTGTACATTTTCTGGAATGATCTCCTTTATACATTCCACCCAATTGAGGAATTGTTACATGACTTTCGTCTATTACCACTAAAGCATTATTAGGGAGATAATCCATTAAACAAGGGGGAGGCTCTCCAGCTTTTCTTCCCGAAAGATATCTACTGTAATTTTCTATTCCTGAACAAAATCCCAACTCTTTGATCATTTCTATGTCGTACATGGTTCTTTGTTCAAGCCTTTGAGCTTCGACTAACTTGTTATGTTTATTCAGTTCTTTGAGACGGATGACAAGTTCTTTTTTTATCTTCTTTGTTGCATTGAGCATGACTTCTCTTGGAGTCACATAATGTGTTTTCGGAAACACAGTTAATTGACGAACTCGTCTATCTAATTCTCCTGTTAACGGATCAAAGTAAGAAAGACCATCTATTTCATTATCAAATAACTCAATTCTGACCGCATATTTTTCAGAATCCGCAGGATAAATATCAATTACATCACCCAAAACTCTAAATGTCCCTTGTTTGAAATCAATATTATTTCTTTGGTATTGAAGCTCTGCTAATCTCCTTAGCACAGCTCTCTGATCGATTTTATCTTTGATGGACAAATGCAGAACCATACTTAAATACAGTTCTGGATCCCCTAATCCATAAATTGCAGAGACGGTAGCAACAATAATTGTATCTTGTCGTTCGATCAGTGCTTTTGTTGCAGATAGTCTCATCTGTTCTATATGAGCGTTAACGGATGCATCTTTCTCAATATAAATATCAGTAGAAGGAACATATGCTTCAGGTTGATAGTAATCATAATAAGAAACAAAATACTCAACTTTATTCTCTGGAAAATATTCTCTCATTTCCCCGTATAATTGTGCTGCAAGAGTTTTATTGGGGGCAAGAATCAGAGTTGGTCTTTGCTGGATATTAATTAAATTTGCAATTGTGAATGTTTTACCAGATCCTGTTACACCCAAAAGTGTTTGTTTCGATAAACCAGAATTCAGACCATCAATAAGTCCTGCAATGGCATTGGGCTGATCACCTTTTGGTTTATAGTTAGCAACTAATTTGAAGTATTCCTCTGACATAATTTGATATTATAACGTTGTAAAAATCTTTATGATCCAAAAACAAAAAAAACAGAATAATTCATCCATAACTAGGCGTATCAATCGTATTCAGCCATCAGCAACCCTAACCATTTCAGCCAAAGCAATGGAGCTTAGAGCACAAGGTCTTGATATTATAAGTTTAAGTCAAGGAGAGCCTGATTTTGATACTCCCGAACATATTAAGAAAGGTGTGATACAAGCAATAAACAGAGGCGCAACCAAATACACAGCAGTTGATGGAACACCAGAGTTTAAAGAAGCGATAATTAATAAATTCTCAAAAGATAATCATTTAATATATCAACCAGAAAATATCCTCGTTTCATCTGGTGCTAAACAGACTTGTTATAACTTATTTCAATCAGTTCTTGAAGAAGGTACAGAGGCGATCGTGGTCAGTCCATATTGGGTTTCGTATCCAGATATGGTCATCCTTACAGGGGCAACTCCAGTCATTTTAGAAACAACTCCACAGAACAATTTTAAACTTAATACAGTTGATCTGAGATCCCTTCTGAATGATCAAACCAGGCTACTGATACTCAATTCACCTTCCAATCCAACAGGGTTCACATACTCAAAAGACCAATATCAAGAGATCGGAGAAGTATTGAAAGATTTCCCAAACGTATGGATTGCATCCGATGAAATATATGAACATATTTACTGGGGTAGAGAGAAATATTATAGTTTTGCTGATGCCTGTCCAGATTTGTTTCATAGAACAATCACTATAAATGGTGTTTCTAAAGCCTATGCAATGACTGGCTGGAGAATTGGCTATTGTGGAGGCCCTGTAGAAATCATCCAAGCTATGAAAAAGATTCAAGGTCAAAGTACATCAAATGCATCATCGATATCGCAAGCAGCTTCAGTTTCAGCACTGAACGGATCACTTGACTGTGTTATATCTATGGTTCGAGAATATAAGAACAGGTACCATTATTTATTCAACACTCTTGAAAAAATAAATGGTTTTAAACTACAAGAAAGCTCTGGTGCATTTTATACTTTTCCTGAAGTATCAGGTGCCATTAACCATTTAAATTTATCGGATGATATAGAATTCTCTAAATACCTTCTTGAGAAAGCACAGGTAGCGGTTATACCAGGTTCTGCTTTTGGAGCACCAGGCCATATTAGGATATCCTTTGCAACTAGCATGGAATTACTCGAAAAAGCCATGGACAGAATTAAGCGAGTGGTTGAGTAATTTCTTCTCCTTGACTATCGGATGCAGTTAAAGCAGACTTCGAACTATCTCTACTCCCCGGTAGCTCAGTTGGTAGAGCGATTGACTGTTAATCAATTGGTCGCTGGTTCGAGTCCGGCCCGGGGAGCCAGAGCTAGATTTCCCACAGGCTATATATCAATTACGATTCAATCATTACTATGGACAAAGTCTATTGAGGTAGCTGTTTCCCAATGTCTACAAGTGGGGCATTGCCATGTTAATTTGATAGTTTGATACCCACACTGATTACATCTGTATTTATAATTATTAGCTACTTTTTTATTCAATTTATTTCTAATATTATTGAGCGTTTTCTCATCAACAATATTTGTAATCGACTGAGTATCGTTAAACAATAGAATCTCTTCAAAGTATAGTTCATTTGAAAGGTATTCATAGAAAGCTGCCACTATAATTTCCTCATTGATTCTGATATCTGTAATAGCTAGGAGAGCAAGATATTTTTTTACTTCATGATTCTCCGAACAAATTCTCTGTAGAACATTGTTTATCTTCTCAACTTGATCCTTGTTGTTAGCCATTGAAAAGAATTCAGGCAGTAAAACTAAATGTCCTAGATTACTATTTTGAGCTAAGTCCTTATACAACACAGTTGCTTGATCAAAATTTCCTCTATGTAGTTCAATTTGGAATGATAAAAAAAGTATTCTTTCAGATTTAGAATTAACTTGTTTTGCCTTATCAATATATTGATTAGCTTGATCAAAATCTTTGTTTGCAATGTAATTTTCAGCAATTTGGCATAAGTAATGAGATTCATTGGTTTGATATTCATTATTTGGGTCTAATTTATTTAGTGAATGAAGTCTTGATATTGCTTGATGCCAGTCACAAGTAAATTCATATATTTGAATTAATTTATTTAATGAATTGATGCGATGTCCTTTAATGTCGATTAATTTTATAAAAAGCTCTTCTGATTTATCGTAAAGGCCAGCTGAATAATAGTCTTCAGCTAATTCTTCCAATGCATGATAATAATGTTGTTCAGGGAGTTCTTTTTTGAGAAGTATATTTTGGTGTAATTTTACAGCCTGATCTATTTTTCCTTGTTTTCTGAAAAGGACTCCCAATGCTAAATGTGTCTCAATTGTTTCATCATCAAATTGAACAATTTCTGAAAATAGACTAATTGCTTTGTCTGCTTGTTCGTTGAGTAAGAACTTTAGACCTTTTAAATATTCAGGACTGATATTTGCTTGAGAATCATCTTTGTCAAAGAATTTTAAATAAAGATACCCAAATAATGCAGAAATAAATAATAACGCTGCAAGGTATATAGTATTTTCTGATGGCATTTAGAATTTGCCTAAATGGATGTTTCTTTACCTTCGTTGACTTGTTTTTTTAAATTTTTTCCTGGTTTGAAATGAGGCACATAATGTTCATGTATAGTTACTATCTCGCCTGTCTTTGGATTTCGACCCATTCTGGGTCTTTTATAACGAAGAGAAAAACTTCCAAAACCCCTGATTTCAATTCTTTCTCCATTGCTAAGAGTTCTAATCATAGTTTGTAAGATAGTATTAACGGTCAACTGTATGTCTCTTAGTGGTAGTTGATCTTGATTGTCTGAGAGTTTTTGGATTAGATCTTTTTTATTTATTTTCATGTTTGAATAGTAGACACGTTTTTATCAATATTATAATAGAGTTCTTATTTTTTCATTATTTTTGATTTTAATAAGTCCCCTAAACTTATTTTAGCAATAGATTCAGATTCTTCTGACTTGTAGGATGCTAATGCTTCTTTTTCCTCACTCTCTTCCTTGGCTTTAATTGATAATTTGACGGTTCTATTGTTCTTATTAAAACCAATTATTATTGCTTCAATAGTTTCATTGGGTTTTATAACTGACCTCATGTCTTGAACTCTATCTCTTGAAACTTCTGAAATACTTAACAATCCGTTTATTTCTTCATTAATTAGAATCAAAACAAGATTTTCTTCAACTGCACTTACTGTACCTTTGACAACAGTTCCTTTAGGATTGGTTGAACAAAATTTTGTAAAAGGATCCTCCAAGAGTTGCTTAAGACCTAAAGATATTCGCTGTCTATTTGGCTCAATAGATAATATTTGAGTTTCAATTTTATCCCCTTTTTTGTAGTCACTAAGTTTTATCTCATTTTCATCTTTCCAGGAAAGATCTGAAATATGAATAAGTCCATCTATCCCACCTTCTAATCCTACGAATATACCAAAATCAGTAATGGATTTAATGGTTCCCGTAATTTTTTCGTTTTTTGAATGATTTTCTGAAAATTCTGTCCATGGGTTTGTTTGGCATTGTTTTATTCCCAGTGAAACCCTTCTTTTTACGTTATCTATTTCTAAAATCATGACCTCAATTTCATCACCTATGTTTGTAACCTTTTGAGGATTTGGATTGTTGTTAGTCCAATCGATTTCAGATACATGAACCAATCCTTCCATTCCTTCTTCAATTTCTACAAATAATCCATAGTCTTTTATGTTTGTAACTTCACAATTAATTCTCATACCTGAAGTGTATTTTTCAATAATTTTTTCCCATGGATCCTGATCTAATTGTTTTAAGCCTAGCGATATTTTTAGGTTTTCCTTATCAATCCCGAGTATTTTTACTTTGACATTATCTGCAATCGTTAAATATTGAGAGGGATGTTTTACTTTTTTCCAAGAAATATCGGTTATATGTAGTAAACCATCGATTCCACCCAGATCTATGAAGGCTCCATAGTCCGTTAAATTTTTTACTATGCCTTCTACAGTCTCACCTTCTTTTATTTTTTCTAGAAGTTCTGTTTTGCTTTGAATGTTATCTCCCTGAATTGCCGCTTTTCTAGAGACAACAACATTGTTTATTTTTCGATCTGCTTTAATGATTTTAAACTCTGACAATGTTCCTTCTAGATATCCGGTATCACGTATTGGTCTAATATCAACCAAAGAGCCTGGAAGAAACGCATTGATTTGATCAATTGAGACAGTAAATCCACCTTTTACTTTTGTTTTAATCATCCCTGAAATGATTGAGTTGTCATTGAGTGCTTGGGTTATATTATTCCAGGTGATTTCATTTTTTGCTTTTTGTCTTGAAAGTTTCGTATGACCATCACCATCCTCTATCTCTTCAATAGCTACTTCAACTGTATCGCCAATCTCAATTTCAATGACCCCTTCAATATTTTTAAATTGATCTAGATTGACAAGAGCTTCAGACTTTAGTCCAGCATTTAAGACCGCATGATCAGATGTAATTTGAATTACATTAGCTTGAATTATTTGACCTTTTTTTATTTTTTCGCTGTATTGACTATTCTCAAAAAGCGACTCAAAATTTTCATTCATAACAATATTATATTTTTATTTTTAAAATCTTTTCTATACTTTTAGATGCTGTATTAATGACTTCATTGATATCTAATCCATCGGTATTAATTATTACTGCTCCTTCAGGTACGACCAATGGTGAAACACTTCTATTTGAATCCCTTTCGTCCCTTTGATCTAACTTATGGATAAGTTGCGTGAGGCTAACATTAATTCCTTTTTGTTTCAACTGCTTATGTCTTCTTTCAGCTCGTATATAAGTACTTGCTTTTAAAAAAAACTTCAATTCTGCTTCTGTGAAAATTACACTTCCCATATCACGTCCTTCTGCTATCAGTCCTGGATTCTTGTAAAAACTTCTCTGTGTCTTAATCAATGCCATTCTTAGTTCCTGAATCAGAGCGATTTTTGATGCTTTTTTTGCACACTCCTCATTCTGTATCAGCTCATGAATATCGGTGTTATTGAGAATGATTTTTAAGCATCCATTATCAATTTCAAAACTGATTTCAAGATTATTGACAAGATTAACTAAGGCTGTTGCATCTGATATGTCAATATTATTTTTCTCTGAGAGATAAGCTAGAATCCTATATAGAGATCCACTATTTAAATAATGCCATTGTAATTTTTCTGCTAGAGCTATCGCTAATGTTCCTTTTCCGACACCACTGGGGCCATCAATTGTTATTAGGTTCTTCAAATTAGTTATCCAATGACTGTATGTTTAATCCTGCACTATTCATTATTTCCACAAAGTTGGGAAAAGACGTATCGATGTTTTTAGTATTTTTGACCACAATTTCATCTGCTGAACAAACAGAAGCAATTAAGGCTGTCATGGCGATTCTATGATCTCCAAAGGAGTCAATTTCTCCTCCAGTAATTGTACCACCCTCAATTGTTAATCCATCGTTGTGTTCAATTACATTGATGGAAAATTCATTTAAAGTGATTTTCATGGATTTAATTCTGTCTGATTCTTTTAGTCGAAGCTCGTCAGCATTTCTAACAGTTGTTTTACCTTTAGCACAGGCTGCTGCTAAAAACACAAGTGGTAATTCATCGATAGATAAAGGAATCAAATATTTTGGAACGTTAATTCCATGTAGTTGAGATGATTTGATCTCAATTGTTCCGTAAGGTTCAAACTGATTGTGGTCAATCGTTATTTTTATATCAGCACCCATCATTTCTAGAATTTTCAAAAAACCAATTCGTGTTGAATTCAAACCAATATTTTCTAAAATTATGTGGCTATTTTTTGCAAGGATGGTTGCTAAGATTAAAAATGCTGCAGATGAGAAATCACATGGTATTTCAAGTTTTTCGATACTTCTTAGCTTCCCAGTATTTAATACTATTTTTTGATCATTATATTGTATTGGATATCCAAAGTATTGGAGCATTCGTTCAGTATGATTCCGTGTGACTGAT
>MPMA02249228.1_pt1 | contig 10889 bp, 9 predicted proteins | sample 1617361 | NCBI WGS metagenome assembly MPMA02 (sample SAMN05944807, study PRJNA350692) | marine metagenome | biome: marine; feature: ODZ; material: water; isolation source: 180 m water sample filtered on 0.2 um supor filter | place: Pacific Ocean | collected 2012-04-08 | depth 180m m | reverse complement strand
CTAAATCAAGAATATTAAAGGCAATTTTTGTAAATTCTTCAACTGAATGAGTTGAACCAGTACCAACTACAAAATCATCAGGATTATTTTGTTGCAACATCAACCACATGGCCTCAACATAATCTTTGGCGTGGCCCCAGTCTCTTTTTGCTTTAAGATTTCCTAATTTTAATTTTTTTTGCACACCTTTTTTAATTCTTGCTACAGCATGTGTAATTTTTCTAGTTACAAATTCAAAACCTCTTCTTGGTGATTCGTGGTTAAATAATATCCCGCTGGATGCATGTAGTTTATAAGCTTCTCTATAATTTTTTGTTAAATAGTAACCAGTCACCTTTGATATTCCATATGATGATCTTGGATTAAAAGGAGTATTTTCATTTTGTGGAGATTTTTTTACTTTTCCAAACATTTCTGAAGAAGCAGCAAAATAAAACTTTATTTTACTAAGCGCAAATTCTTTTACTGCCGAGAGTAAGTAGTGAGTACCATTGATGTTGATATTGAGAGTCGAAAATTCATCCTCAAACGAGTAACCAACATAACTCTGGGCAGCTAAGTGATATACTTCATCAGGTTTTATTTTTTGAATTATATTAAATAAACTAGCATAGCTTTCCAAGGAACCAGAGTGCAAAATTACATTATTTAAAATTTTTCTAATTCTCCAAAGTCTGTGATATTCGTCTTCTAAGGCCACCCTTCTTACAATTCCATGAACCTCATAACCTTTAGACAATAATAATTCTGCTAGATACGACCCGTCTTGTCCTGTAATACCTGTTATGAGAGCAACTTTAGTCATATTTGGAGATTTTGTATAAAAAACATATACATAATACAATTACAATTATTAATTTTATAATCAAGCTATGAGTTAGTTAATATCTTTTCTTATATCATAGATAATTACAGGCATAGTTGTATATTTAGTATTTTTCTGAAACCAATATGACATAAATCTCTCCGCCAAAAAACCATAAATTCTAATTTTGTTATAACTTTGCAAATTTTCAAAGCCAAATATTTTTTCACATTTTTCAAGCCAAGGAAACACATCTTCGTAGTATCTTTTTAATTTTTCTTTTGATTTGCAAATAACCATAATGTGGGGATTAAATGACACTTCGCTATTAACAAATTTTCTAAAATCATTTTTATTTTCTTCACCAAGCAAATTTATAGCTTTGCACAAATTATTTTCTCCGTGCATCAAATCAAAATGAAAATTTAGATTTCTTTTTTTTTTATTAAAAATTAAGAGTGGATTTTTTATAAAAATTTTCAAACCCATTTTAATAAATTTCATTGTTCTCCACTGATTTACAAACATTGGTTCAGTGAGGATTGTGTCATAGTTTTCATACTCTCGAGGTATCTGTTTTAAAACTTGACCATTTAAACTTTCAATATTTATATTTTTTGTTTTATAAGTTTTCAAACTCCAAAATTTTTTATACTGGCAAAAACCAATCCATTTGTCGTCCATTTGATCTAAATAATTTTTCCATAGCCAATAATGAAAAGTATATTCACTGTAATATTTATTTTTTTTTGAAATATTTATACCAGACTTATCGCTAAACCAATTCTCATTAAAATTTTTTTCACCTAATCCCACTGGAATATAGCCTAGTTCTTTAATAAATTTGTAGTGATTAGATTCTAAAGTTAAACAGAACATATTTAAATTTTTCATATATTTTTAATTTTCTAATACTTTGATTAAACTGCTAATTGGTATTTGAATAGCACCCTGCTGATTTGGAAATTGAAATTTATATATTTCCTTAGCCTCGACTTCTATTGAAGTATAGTTTAAATCATTTTTTTGTGCTAGATTTTTTATAGCATCGGCAGAAGTTGTATTTTTTAATTCAATAATTTTAGTTTTGGGTCTACAAAAAACCATATTTCCAAATCCTCCGCCATGTAATCCTACAACACATTCTGCATTGTAAAACAAATCAACCTGATCTATAAATTTTGTCTCATGAAGTTTTACTATTTTAAAATTATTTTTTATTAAATATTTTTTAATTTCATCTTCGTTAATTATTGCTCTTTGTGGCAAGCGTTTAGAATTTGTTTCGCTTCTATCTATATAAATTTTATTTTTAACAGTTTTATTGATTGTTATATTTTGATTTAGAAAATTATTCTTTAACCATAAACTAATCCAGTCTGGAATATTTTGAATATCTTTTGTCGCATTTCCACTAATCATTACTGGATGATCTGTCATTATTAATTCTTTTGCTTTTATATGTCTAAATTTTTCACTAGAAATTATTTTGTATGCAGGAATATTTAAACAGCTTAAAGTTTCTTTTTGAAAATTTTTTGAAATGCTAGGTAATAAAAAATAATCTATTTCACCTAAATTAATGCCTTTACTACATAAACCAAATCTAGGTAACACATCAAACAACCAGTGCCAATAATTGTGATTTCCTGCTCCGCCCGTTAGCAATGATAATACTGTACCATTTAAATTTCTTAATTTTCTTGGCGTTCCTTTTGTAAAAACAATGTTATCCTTTATATCTGAGTTAAATATTTGAGCACCAGATCTTTTTCGTAATTGAAATGAGGGTCCCTCAATGATTTTATTGTCAAGTATAGCAGCAGTATCTTGAATACGATCTGTATATAATCTGCCGTTAGGAATTATGTAAACATTATAACCTAATTGTTTTTGTATATTTATGGTTTTTACTTTAACTTTATTATCCTCACCACACTTTATAGAATTCTCAATAGTCCCATGTACTATAAAAAAAAAACTGTAGCCAATGTTTCTAAATATTTTTTTTAAATATTCTTTAATCACTATTTCAATCAAAATGGTAGCGGGAGCTGGAGTCGAACCAGCGACCTTTGGCTTATGAGTCCAACGCTCTAACCAACTGAGCTATCCCGCCGTCTAATTCATTGTGATTTATATTACTTTTTATTTTTCAGCACAATCAAGAAATTGAAATTTTAATCTTGAATCTTAAAAGCAACAAATGCATCTCCTTGTTCAACAAGTTTCGGATAAAGAAATTTTAAACTGATACCTCCAGTAGCAGGAACAATAATATATTGCTCACCATTAGCTTTATATGATGTCGGAGGAGCTGACCCTATATAAGGAAGTTTGTAAGACCATAATTCTTTACCATTTTCAGAATTAAATGCCCTAATCAATTTGTCTAAAGTACCTGTTGCAAAAACTAATCCGCCAGCTGTTGCTGTAGCACCACCAAAATTTTCAGTACCTGTATCGGGTTCATTCTTTAATTTTAGCTCTTTATAGTAACCAAATGGTACTTTCCAAATAATCTTTCCGGTATTTAAATTAAGTGCTGTGACTGTTCCCCAAGGTGACTTTGAACCAGGATAACCATTCAAATCTTCTAACATTGAAGGTTTACCAACACTAACTTTATATTCAAAATTTTTATTAATATCATGAGATGCAAACACTTTTAATATAGTAGGTATTTCGTTAGTAGTAACATAAAGAATATTTTTGTAAGGATCTACAGAGCCACCCATCCATTGAGCTCCACCCGATAGATTATAAACAATTGTATTCTTATTGAGCTCATATGTTGGGAAAAAACCGTAATTCGATTTATCAACTATTGACATAACATGATCTCTATCTTCTTTACTACGATTTGTTACGTCATCTTTTGTAAAAACATTTTTTGAAAAAGGTTCTGGTAATTTAAATGATGGTTGATACTTACAAGTTTTTTCACCTGGAAATTTAGATGCGGGGGCCAATTTCATTTCGTAATCGTAAATTGGTTCTCCAGAAAATCTATCTAAAATAATAGTATTGCCTAATTTTGTTAAAGCAATCACAACATCAATTCTAGTACCATATTTATTTATAGTTGTTAAAATTGGAGGAGCGGCAATATCAAAATTCCATATATCATGGCAAGTTTCTTGAAAATGCCATAACATTTTTTTGTTTCTTACATCAAATGCAATTATACTATCAGCATATAAATTTTTTCCAGGTCTTGTTACCCCAACAAGATAAGGCAGCGCATTACCGGTTGTAAGATAAACTATACCGTTTTTATTATCTGAAGAAATACCACCCCATGGATTTCCAGATCTAAAATCTCTCGAATTAAAAACTTCTTTCTCAATTTTTCTTAAATAATATTTCCATTTTAATTTTCCAGACTGAATATCATATACTTCTACTGCGGGCCGGGTTGTTCCTAAAACTAATTGGTTGTCAATAATAGTTGGAGTTATTGGGCTTGATCCAATATCTATTATCCCATTTTTACCGAAGCTTGTTATTAGTTTTCCAGTTTTTGCATTAAGGGATATTAGTTGATCATCGTTTGAAAAAAATAATTTTAGAATGTTATTTTTTTTATCTTTCCAAATAAGTAAACCTCTTTTTGCCGCATGAAATCCTCTCTTAACCTTATATTTCCAAATTTCTTTACCTGTGGCGCCGTCTAAACAAACTATGTGATTTCCAGGCGTTGGAACATAAATTAAACCATCGTAAGCAATGGGATTGGCTTGTATGCCTTTTTTTCCATCCTTAGAATTATATATCCAAGCTAACTTTAGTTTTGAAACGTTGTTTTGATTTATTTTTTTTAAACTTGAAAATCTTAGTGAGTAAAAACCTCCATGACTTCTTTCCCAGTTAGAAAAATTCTTTTCTATTTCTTCCATCTTTGTTGCGGGTAAAAAATTATCTTTTTTACCATAAATTTTTAATATTTTTGGAAGTTTTTCTCTTATAGAGGGATCTTCAGGTTTCCAAAATTCCTTATGTTTTTTCAAAATTTTGTAAGCCGTATAATAGTATAATTTTTCAGCACGTTTAAATAATTTTTTAACTTTTCTACTATTTAAATTATTAACACTGAAGGTAAATGCATTTCTATTTATATAAGAAGGATCATAATATGCTAAATCATATAAGAGAGCTGAAATTATCAAAAATAATAAAATTCCAAACAACATCAATATATTCTTAAGTAATTTCATTTTAGTTTATGTTAATGTATAATAACTAAGTTATGGTTAATCTAGATATTTATTGTACATCAATTCATTATTTTAATTTACTTGATAAATTACCATCATATATAAAACCTTTGGGGCTCGGAAACCGCACTTATCCAAAACACTGGCTCACTGAACAAAATGGAGAAAATATTTCAAATTTGAATAGCTATTTTTCCGAATAGACAGGACTTTATTGGATCTGGAAAAATAAATTAAAAAACATAGATGATAATGACTGGGTAGGTAATTGTCATTACAGAAAACTATGGCTTAATAATCTTTATAACAAAAAACAAAAATTTTCTTATAAAAGTTTATACTCAAATTTATTAAGTCCCAGTAATCCAATTTTTCTTAATTGCGACGTTGTGCAAGTACAACCTATATTCTTAAAAAATGACACAGTTTTTCAACAATTTGAAAATGTACACTATAAAAATATTTTAGGTAATTGTATTAATTTTTTGGAGGGTGAAGATAGAAATAAGTTTAAAAAATATCTAAGTGGAAACAAAATATGTGGTTTGCCCATGTTTATCGCTAAAGCCCATATATTTAAAAGCTACTGCAAAAGCGTATTTCCTTTTCTTTATAAATGTCTTGACTATTGTTTGAAAAATAATCTCTGCAAAGGTCACAATGTTCGACTACCAGGTCATGTGATTGAAAGATATACTACATATTGGTTTTCGCAAAATAAAAATGTTCAATATTTATCCTATGCAAGATTGGGAAAATTTATGCTCTCAAATAATGTTAATAGATTTATTAATCCAACTAAAATACCTTTCACATTCAGAATGTATCCTACTATACATGACTATTAATAATAAAATTTTTAAAAGAAACGAATTCCCATTCTAAGAGCAACAAAAAGTACAAGAGAAGCTGTTACCAAGACCAAAATACGTGCCTTAAATATTTTTAAGTTTAAAAAATTTCCAATTTGTCCTCCAATAAAAACCACCGCTAGCAAATACCAATAATTCTGTATTTCCATTAAAACTGCATTTTTTGTTAATTGACCAATTAATCCTGAAATTGAGTTGATTAAAATAAATAATGAAGCTGTAGTTACTATATGTTTAGGTCTTCCTGCTCTTATTAAAAATAAAATAGGACTTAAAAAAATTCCTCCACCAATACCCACAATACCAGAAATAAATCCCAAAAATCCTCCAACTAAAATTGAAATAAATATGGGAATCTTTTTGTAAATTTCATCCTTATCGTCATAAGATTTAAAGTTAAACAACAATAAAATTCCTGCTACTAATAAAACAAGAAAAAGTAATATTTCGAATAATTGTTTTTCTATTGATAATGATCCGCCAACGTAAGCCAAGGGTATAGAACTAATTAAATAAGGATATAAAAGTCTGAGATTTAAATTGCCTGCTCTAATATAATTAAAACAATTTCCTGAAACGACAATAATGTTACATGATAGTGCAATTACCGGAAACACAAAATATGGAACTTCCCAGATCAAAAGCAGAGCTAGGTAAGTTGAACCCCCTCCAAATCCTACACTAGAATATACTACGGCCGCGACTAAAAATAATATTGCTAGTAACCCCATGGTTAATTATCTTATAATGTAATTATGCAAGTAAACATAGCTTTGTTAACGGTAACAGATACTAGAACAATCGAAACCGATAAGTCGGGAGCAATTTTAGTTAAAAAAATAAAAGAGCAGAACCACAAATTGATTGATAGAAAAATAGTAAAAGATGAAAAAGATAAAATAAAAAAGATTTTATTGGACTGGATAAAAAAAGACGATCTGGATGTGATTATCACGACGGGAGGGACTGGTTTAACAGGACGAGATATAACACCGGAAGCTATAAAGGAAATTACAGATAAGGAAATTCCTGGTTTTGGTGAATTATTTAGAGAACTGAGCTACAAAACAATTGGAACTTCTGCCATGCAATCAAGAGCATGTGCAGTACTAGCAAATGGGAAATATATATTTGCTTTACCAGGCTCATCTGGCGGTGTTACCGATGCTTGGGATGGTATATTAAAATACCAACTAGATATTAATCATAAACCTTGTAACTTTGTGGAATTATTTCCGAGACTTAAAGAAAAGTAACTTTTTTAGTTAAAGAAATAACTATTTTTGAAATTTTTGCTTCCATTCATCGTAAGGCATTCCATAAACATGTTCTCTAGCGTCTGGATCTGAAATATTAATACCTTTCTTTTCAGCTGCTTCTCGATACCATCTTGACAAACAGTTTCTACAAAAACCTGCTAGATTCATCAAATCAATATTTTGAACATCTTTTCTTTCTCTCAGGTGTTGTATTAATCTATCAAATGCCGCAGATTGAAGTTCTTTTTTTGTGTTGATGTCCATATAATTTTATTTAAATCAATAAACGTATTTATTATATACTATACTTTTCAATTATGAAGCTTATCGGTTCCTATAAATTAAAAGCTAAAAAAAAAATCGTATGGGAATCGTTAAATGATGCAAATATCTTAAAACTATGTATTCCGGGTTGTGAATCTTTTAATAAAGAAAGCAACACCGTTTTTAATGCTACTGCTACTAATCAAATTGGTCCTATGAATGCGCCATTTTCTGCTACTATTACTTTGTCAAACATCCAAGAAAATCAGAGTTATACGATTTCAGGAAAAGGTCAATCATCAATAGGTTTTGCAGACGGAAGTGCAGATGTAAAACTGGTGGAAAATAATGGAATTACCACTTTAAATTATGAAGTAAATGTTAACGTTGGGGGAAAAATTGCACAATTAGGCTCACGATTAATTAGTGGTGTGGCTCAAAAAATGGCAGATTATTTTTTTGGACGCTTTGCTGACTTTGTGTCACCTGTATTTAAAGAAGAAGGTAACTCAGGTAGAGTTGTGCAAGAAAAAAGGGTTAAAGAGCTTAAATCTAATTTTCTAAATAAATATATTTATTCGATAGTTATGATTTTAGTTCTAGTTTTAGTTGTAATTTTTTATTTTGTTTCACGTTAAATTATTATTGAAGTATCTTTCTTATTAAGTTTTAATAAACTCGATGATCGTTATTATTGTCAGGGGGAATGATAATGGCCGTAATAAACGTTGAAGTAAACGGAAGAAAAATTTCAAAAGAGATTCCAGATAATACCCTTTTAGCAGATTTTTTAAGAGATGATTTGGCTCTAACAGGAACTCATGTTGGATGTGACACGTCTCAATGTGGAGCATGCGTTGTTCATTTAAATGGAAATTCAGTTAAAAGTTGTACGACTTTGGTAGCTGATTGTGCTGGTAGCGAAATAACTACTATTGAAGGACTAGCAAGTAACGAAAAAATGCATCCAATCCAAGACGCTTTTAAAAAAAACCATGGTTTACAGTGTGGTTTTTGTACACCTGGTATGGTTATGAGTGCTGTTGATTTATTAAAAAAGAACAAAAACCCTAGTGAACAAGAAATAAGAAATTGGTTAGAAGGCAACTTTTGTCGTTGTACGGGTTATCAGGGTATTGTGGCCGCCATAAAAGATGCGGCTTCAAAAATGTAAAGAAAAATAAGACCATGGCAAATTTAATTGGATCAAGAATAGAAAGAAAAGAAGATAAAAAGTTTCTTACTGGTAAAGGAAGATATACGGCTGATATAAACCTAACTCACCAGACTTACGCGTATTTTGTACGTTCTCCGCATGCTAGAGCAAAAATTACTAAAATTGATACATCCAAAGCTTCAGAAGCTCCTGGAGTAGTAAAAATTTTAACTGGAAATGATTTAGCAAAAGATAAAATAGGAGGACTGATCGCTGGTTGGAAGATTGTAAGTCGGGACGGAAAAGATATGAAATGTCCACCTCACCCTCCTCTGGCAAAAGATTCGGTTAATTTTGTAGGAGATCATGTAGCTGTTGTAATTGCAGAAACACTCGAACATGCAAAAAATGCGGCTGATCTAATCATCGTAAATTATAAGATCCAAAAAGCTGTAGTGAATACTGCCGATGCAACAAGTTTTGAAGCTATACATGAAGGAATTGATAATAATTTGTGCTTTGATTTCTTATTGGGAGACAAAGGAAAAACTGATGAAGCTTTTTCTAAAGCAGATAAAGTCGTTAAACTTGATTTAGTAAATAATAGATTAATACCAAATGCAATGGAACCTAGAGCTGCTATTGGTGACTATAATTCATCTTCAGAACAATTAACTTTATATACTGCAAGTCAAAATCCTCACTTGGATAGACTAATTTTATCAGCATTTAATGCTATACATCCAGAACATAAATTTAGAGTCGTGGCTCCTGATGTAGGTGGAGGTTTTGGTTCAAAAATTAATGCTTATGCAGAAGATGTAGTTATTGCTTGGGCATCTAAAAAAGTTGAAAGACCAGTTAAATGGATTGCTGAGAGAAGTGAATCATTTTTGTCTGATAATCATGGCAGAGATCATGTTACTCATGTGGAGCTTGCGGTTAAAAATGATGGCAAAATAACTGCCATAAAAGTTGATACTATTGCAAATTTAGGAGCCTACGCTCTTGTTTTCGCTACGGTAACACCAACGTATTTGTATGCACCTTTACTCCTGGGTCCTTATGATATTCCAACAGCATGTTGTACTGTTAAAGCTGTTTATACAAATACAGCTCCTGTTGATGCTTACAGAGGAGCAGGTAGACCTGAAGCAACATTTGTAGTTGAAAGAATTATTACTGAAGCTGCTAAAAAAATTGGAATGGATCAAGCCGAATTTAGGAAGAAAAACTTTATTAGTAAATTTCCTCACCAACAGTGTTTAGTTCATAATATTGACTCGGGGAATTATAATGCACATTTAGATAAAGCGTTAGAACTATCTGATTACAAAAACTTCGAAAATAGAAGATCACAATCTGCAAAAAAAGGAAAATTAAGAGGAATTGGTTTTTCAACTTATCTGGAAGCTTGTGGAATTGCTCCTTCGGCTGTAGTGATGTCAATTGGCTCAGGTGTAGGTTTATGGGAGTCTGCTGAAATAAGATTTAATGCTACAGGAAATATTTCTGTTTTTACTGGAGCTCACAGCCACGGACAAAGTCATGACACTACATTTGCTCAAATTGTTAGTGATAAATTAGGAGTCCCAATAGAAAATATAGATATCATTCATGGAGATACCGATAAAGGACCTTTTGGAATGGGAACTTACGGCTCAAGATCACTTGTTGTAGGAGGAACAGCAATTGTTAAAGTGTGCGACAAGATTATCGAAAAAGGTAAAAAAGTTGCAGCAAAAATGTTGGAAGGAAAACTTGAAGACATAGATTTTAAATCTGGAGAATTTACATTAATAAATTCAAACAAAAAGAAAACAATTGGTGAAATTGCATTTGCTTGTTATTTACCTGGAACGTATGGTGATGTTAAATCTCCACTCCCTGAAGGTGTCGAACCAGGTTTGGCAGAAACTTCTTTTTATGATCCATCTAATTTTTCATTTCCTTCAGGCTCACATATTTGTGAAGTTGAAGTTGATGAGGAAACAGGAGAAACAAAAGTAGTTAAATATACAGTGGTAGATGATTTTGGAACTGTTATTAATCCTTTGGTTGTTGAAGGTCAGGTTTTTGGAGGTGTTGCCCAAGGAATTGGACAAGCTTTATATGAAAATGCTCATTATGATGAATCTGGACAGCTTATTACCGCATCTTATATGGATTATACGATGCCGAGAGCAAACAATTTTCCGGAATTAAAGATTGATTATACATCAACACCCGCAACTTCAAATCCTTTAGGCGTCAAAGGTTGTGGGGAAGCAGGAGCTATTGCAGCTCCACCAGCGGTAATGAATGCAGTTATTGATG
>MPMA02114394.1_pt1 | contig 10912 bp, 7 predicted proteins | sample 1617361 | NCBI WGS metagenome assembly MPMA02 (sample SAMN05944807, study PRJNA350692) | marine metagenome | biome: marine; feature: ODZ; material: water; isolation source: 180 m water sample filtered on 0.2 um supor filter | place: Pacific Ocean | collected 2012-04-08 | depth 180m m | reverse complement strand
TATATTATTTTCAATTGTAGTTTGAGCATGAAGATCTATATATGGTGTATTATCTGTAGGAGTTAAAAGAATGTTTCCATAAGTATTTTTAAATATATTCCCTTGATTATCGTAAAATTTTCCATCAATGATATTAGCCTTCCCTGAGAAATTATAATTTTCATCTCCCATTTTAGTGATATTTACATCTCCGTCAAATAATAGATTTACATTATCCGTTTCAACCTTAATTCCATCTTTAATAGGTAAATGAATATCATAAACAATTGTCCGCCCAGGATGATCTTTAGACTCATCAATACTGTTATCATCACCCAGATTGGTAATAGTGAAATTATAAGGAGTGGGTATAAATTCTCCAGAGATATAGATTGTATCTCTGCCTGTTACATTTATGTCTGCTGAACCACTTCCATGGAATAAATCATAAGATGATGAAATTGAAATATCTTCTCCACTCAGGTTTAAAGCAAATTTAGGGTTAAAAAATTCAGTAAGGTCTATACTGCCCGTAGCCTTCAGATTATTTTCTACTCTTTTATCAATAAACAAGCCTTCTAATATGTTTGTTATATCTGAAAATATTGGGAGAGACATTAGTTCACTTTCCTCATTATTTTCAAGCAATCCGGTCATTCTATTAATAATTAGCTGATTATTGATAATAGACAATAATCCTGAAATATTGCTAATAGAACCATCTATAGGATCCAAATAAAGACTGCCATTTTGAATGACAACTTTCCCATTCCTAATGGGATTTTCTAATGATCCATTTATTTCTAATTTAATAAAATAACTTGAGCTATCATCATCCGTTTTAATAGATGTTAATGAGTCTAAAATGTCAAAATAAGGCGGTAAGAATTCAACAGTGTTCGTGGTACTAGTAAAAACAAAATCAATAGGTTCTTTAGAAATATTGACCTGGTTTTCAATTATTAAATTTAGATCTAACGGAATAGATCCAATTCCTGAATATTGACCATATTTAGTTTGTAATGATAAATTCAAACCCAGTTTATTTTCTTTGAATTCAAAAATTCCAGAGAGGGTATCTTCAACATCAATTTTATCAAACCCAGGTTTTAAAATATCCATATAACTAATGATTTCTGGCTTGGCAGCAGTCCCTTTTACATCTATGCTTCCTGTCATAAATCCTCTACTTTCATAACTCCATGGAAAGTATCGGTTAAATTGTTCAATATTTACATTTTTATAGGTAAAATTCATATTGAATTTATCTTCATTCTGAAATAATCCTATTTTGTCAGATATGCCAATATTTAACCAGCCAAATCCATTAATATTTCCCAAATGTGTATCTACTGTTAAAGAATCAATTAGGAGACGTCGATTCTGGTATATTGATCTCATATTTAATTGGTCAAATTGAATGTCATCGATTGCCCCATCCTTCATATTGATCGTTGCAGAATATATTGGGTTTATTTGATTATTATTATCAATATCTATTGTAGCAAATTTGATTAATCCATTAATTCTGGAAGCTTTGCCAATAATAGAATATAAATTATTCAATTCTAAATTTTCAATCTTTCCGGAAATATCATACTTATTATTGTTTTGGTAATTTCCGTCTAATTCCATTTTACTTTCACCAAGGTTAATTAATATTTTAGGGAAATGATAATAATCATCTCTTTTATTAGCATAAAATGGTTGAATATTTAATTTATTCTGTTTTAAAGTTCCAGCACATTCAGAAATAAATAAATCACCTTCGGGCTCTTTTTCAGCAGAAATATAAATGCTATCCCCCATTGCACTAATAGCATTAAATTGATACTTAGATTGTTTATCCTTTAAAATATCAATACTATAATTGATGATATCCCAATTATAGGTGTAAAACTCCCATCCTATTAATTTTCCTGAAGAACTTCCCTTAAAATCACCATTTACTATTTTCCCGGCAATATTTCCATTAAAGCCATTAAATTTATTTTCATACAATAGACCATTTCCTAGATTAATATCAAGATCAAGAGTATTTACATCAAAGTTTTTTATCCATGAAATATTTATATCACCATTCAGAGAATCAAGAGCATATTTACTAATAAATGACTGATCAGAGAAATCCCTTAATTTAATGTTACCATAAATATTAAAATTGTCGGTGTCAGCAAAAGAATCAATATTAAAATTACTAATTTGCCCCTCCGATTCGACTGATATATTATCCGAACTTAAAATACCATCATTATATACAAATTGCCCTGAAATTGAGGATATTTCTACGGAATCGATTAAAGAATTTATTAACAGAATATTTCCATTAAAATGGTCCAAATTGAAATCACTATTTAAATTAACTTCTCCGGAAATCAGAGTATTCTTTGTTAATTCAAATTCATCAATATTTGCTGTAACTTCCCAACTCTTTTCAAAAATATTAATTAATCCTGTTGATGATATATGTTGCCCATCCACAATTAATGATGCTTTGTCAAATTCAATAATATTTTTGTTAATTATTCCTGAAATAGATATATCAGTGTATTTTCTATTCTGAAAGTCCGCATCACATTTTATAACCCCCTTTAGAATGCGATTATTGCTGTAAATTTCAACATTTAGCGTATCTATATTAATCGGAGCACCATTCATTAATTCCAAAAAGAATTTATCAATTTCAATATTTGCAGATGATTTTTGAAAATCTTCAATATTTACTATAATATCTGCTTTTCCGGACATCCAATGTGAATTGATAATTATGTTTGAAAGTTCAATTTCTTCATTATTATAAATTAATTTTCCGCTTTGAAAAACCAGCACATCTTGGAATACAGGTGAATGTATATTTAATGAATTAATATCTAATTCTACTACGTTGCTATAATTGAGTACTAGTTCAGCATTTAATTTATATAATTGGTCCATTATAACAAATAATCCATCATCGATTATAAGAGATGCTATTTCAGTATTTAAAAATGAAATAGTTGGTTTTCCATTATACTCTATTCCATCTAATTGGGAACTTTGAAAATTAAAATACATTGATGTTATAATAACTTCTGAAAATGCAATTGCACCAAAAGCAATTCGAGATAAATCTGGATCAATATAAATTTCTTTTGCAGAGAATATGATAGTACTGTCTTTAGAATAATCCACTTGGTTCACCCTAAATCCAGTTGCAAAATTGCCATTTATAGATCCAATATTCAATTCTCCATCACTTGAGTTTGGCAATTTATTTTTAATAATTAATTCAATATCATCAATAAAATATTCTGGTCTAAATAGAAAAATGAATACCATTATTCCTGTAAAGGAGATGAATAGTAGAAATAACCGCAAAAACCAATTGGCAACTGTCTTGATTTTTCTCATGCGTGTTTGACAATTTGCAAGTGATAATGTTTCATGTTATTAATAAACAATCGCATGGTATTTCCTTATGGAACGATAATAAATTTAATTAACACGTAACTTCCTATAAGTACTACAGTAAATACTATAGTAATTAGGTTGAAATATTTATTAATGAAATCTTCCATTCTATTTCCATATTTTTTAATTAAAAATGCTAGAAGAAAAAAACGGGCTGATCTGCTAATTGTTGAAGCTGCCAAAAATAAAGGAAAGGAAATATTGAAAGCACCGGCACTAATTGTAAAAACTTTGAATGGAATAGGAGTAAACCCTGCTGTAAAAGTAATGATAAGACCATATAGGTCATATTTAGTTTTTATATTAAGAAATACAGCCTCATTAAACCCCGGTATATGATTAAAGAAAAAATGAGCAATTTCATTATATCCATCACCATTCCACCATAAGTAATAACCAATGCCATAACCTCCAACTGCTCCTATAACGCTTGCAATACTGCATATTAATGCAAATTTATAAGATAGCCTTCTATGTCCTAGTGCCAAGGCTATTAAAAGTACATCTGGGGGAATAGGAAAAAAAGAAGCTTCCGAAAAAGATAATATAAACAGGGCAATAGGTCCATAGGGGGTCTTCGCCCAATGAAGGACCCAATCATATAACTTTCTCAGAAGTTTAAACATAATATTTCAACATATATTTGACAGATATTAGTGTTCTATTTAGCGCAATATTAAGGTTAATATTTTATTATACTTCTTAAAATTAAACGAATAAACTTTAAGGTGTCAATGATATTATTAATTGAACTTTTTTCATTTCCGTAAATTGTTGGTATACCTACTTGATGATAGGAACATTTTTTTCTCAATAATTTTATTAATATTTCAGACTCAAATTGAAATCCGGTTTCAATAAATATTTCTGAGCAAATCTCATTTAATTTGTATCTCCTGTATCCACATTGAGAATCTTGAATCATTTCACCACTTAAAAAAGAAATAATCAAAGAGGTTAACTTATTTGATATTCTCCTATGGCATGGCATATCTTTTCCAAACTTTCTAGTTCCTAAAACAAGACTAATATTTTCATTTACTTCTAAAAACATTTCAATTAATTTCGGATCATGTTGTGAATCTGCATCTAATGTAACAGCATGAGTAAAACCATTCTCTTGAGCATAGTTAAAAGCCTTAAGGAGAGAAAAACCCTTGCCTTGATTTTGCTTATTGCGCAATATAATAATTTCAGGATTTTTAATAATTATTTCGGGAAAAGACCCGTCATCTATAATGATTGTAGTCAATTTGGATATTGTAGAAATAGTTTTTAATAGAGCCGAAAATGAATCGGGAGGATTAAATGCGGGAATGATGATAGCAATATTCATTATCTTGTTTATTAATATTCTGGAAGAGTTTTATTATATCAATATTACTGTAAAAAAAACTCTATTTCATTTAGGAAATAGAGTTTTAGCATATTATGTCGGAACGAGAGGATTTGAACCTCCGGCCCCTTGACCCCCAGTCAAGTGCGCTACCGAGCTGCGCCACGTCCCGATTTATTAATTATTGAATTATTGGGTAGGTAAAATTAATGTTTTTTAAGAACTCAAAGGGTAGCATTATTAATTAAGAATTAATATTAATCCTTAAATTGTTCAACGAGCTTAATTAGATCATCCAAACCGTGTTTTAAATCCTTCAATGTTTGAATATCTATAGAATTACTCAATTTTACAATTTTCATTTTCTCCACAATCTGGCTTTGTTTTTCAGATGGCTGTTTTAAATGCTGCTGTGCACCTTTTATGGTAAATTTACGATCATATAATAATGACTTAATTTCCATAATAGTGTCAACGTCATGAGAGCGATAAATTCTGTTTCCAGCTCTATTTTTTCCTGGCTTTAATTGAGAAAATTCTGTCTCCCAATATCTGAGTACATATTGTTTTAAGCTGGTAATCTCACTCACTTCACTGATTGAGTAGTATAATTTTTTTATATCTCTTGCTTCCATAATATTTGATTTATATTCTATATTTAAAGTAGTGCTTTAAGTTAATCATTTAAAAGTATTTAATCAAAGTATTTATTTCAAACATACACACACATAGAAAGAGCATATTAATTATTTTCTCATCTTAAGATATAATTAAGTAAGAATATTATAATACAAAAAAATATCTGTTATGGTAATTTTGAATAAATGATGATATTATTAAGAGTCATATTAGTAATTTATAATATTACTTAATGTATTACTTTAATGACTTAATATATAAGTGATATTTATCTTCGAACTGTTAGAAACCTGTTAATACGATCAAAGGCTTCATTTAGAATTTTAGGTGAAGGAAGAAAAACAATTCTAAAATGTCCCTGTCCATATTTATGTGAAAATCCAGAACCGTGAACTAATAGTAAATGTTCTTCTTTAAGTAATTTTAAAACAAATCCTTTATCATTAGATTTCCATTGATCATCAGTTATACGAATAAACATATAAAAAGCGCCCTCCGGCTTTGTAACTTTTAACCCGTCAATAGATTGGACACGTTTAATACAAAGATCCCGTTGTTCTAGTAGCCTATTTGTATAATCATTCATCCAGTCTTTATTGCTTTGAAGTCCTGCTAAATATCCCAATTGTGCAGGGGTTGATGCACAAAGCCTTGAACGTAGGAGTCTTTCAGCGCCATCTCTTACTAATGATAATTTCTCTTCAGGGTCATGCCAGGCCATATAACCTATTCTCCATCCTGGTGCATAGTAAACTTTTGAAACTCCGTTTAAAGTTATAACAGGAACATTATCTGATAAAGATGCTGTAGAATAGTGATTCCCTTTAAAATTAATTTTATCGTATATCTCATCACTAATGACAGCACAATGGGGCCATTTACCAGCAATATCAATTATTTTTTTCAGATGATTTTTATCTGCAATACCCCCTGTTGGATTATTTGGATTTATAACAACAATTAAACGTACCTTGTCGTCCATTTTTGATTCCAGGTCTTCTAAGTCAATAGACCAGCCATTCTCTTCATCTAAGCTATACTCAACTGTCTGTCCTCCAAATAATTGCGGATATGCCATATAAGGAGGATAATGTGGTCCTGGTGCAAGAACTTTATCATCTTGCTGTAAAAATGCTGCAAAAATAATCTGAAGAGCTTCTGTTACACCATGGCAGACATATACATCATCAGATTTACAATCCCATCCACCATTTGTTTTTTGAGACTCATCATATGAAATAGCCTCTCTTAATTCAGGCAAACCGTATGAAGGGGAGTATCCATTCTGCTGCTCTTTCAGACCTTTATAAAATGCTTCTATCATATGGTTTGGAGTTGGGAAGCCGTGATATGCAAGGGGATCACCTATATTGAGTTTAAGGATTTTTTTTCCTTGTTTCTCTAATTCTCTTGCAGGTACTACAACATCTCTAATGGCATACTCAATATTAGTTGCTCGTCTGGAAGCAGGGAATTTATCCATAATATTTAATGCATAATTGTTTCGGTAAATAAAAAAGCAGCTGACACATTTTCAGTGAAGCTGCTTTTTTATTATTAATTTCATCCTAGAAAACTAAGTATTTAGCCTTAGCCCTTCTGAAATTTTGTCTTCTTTTCAGGAGGAGAATAATTATCAGGCTTTTCCATCAAGGCTTTCATGCTAAAGTCCAAACGTTTAAGATCATCAATCTTGATAAGTTTAACCTTTACTTTATCACCAATTTTAACAACATCGTCAACTTTTTTAACATGCTCCCAATTCAATGCGGATATATGCACTAAACCTTCTTTGCCCGGTGCAATTTTAACAAATGCTCCAAAGTCCATAATACGCACAACTTCAGCATCATATACTTCGCCTGGTACAGGAACTAAATTATAGGAATCTAATAAACGTACAACGGTGTCTATATAATCCTGATCTTGCCCCATAACAACACACATTCCATCGTCTTCAACACTAATTTCACATTCATACTCAGCACTAATGGCTTTAATGTTTTTACCTCCAGGCCCAATGAAATCTCCAATTCTATCTACAGGAATAGATGATTGACCTATTTTAGGAGCGTGAATAGAAAGACGATCCCGATGTGTTTCAAGCTCTTCTTTCATTACATCTAAAATATGGATGCGGCCTTCTTTAGCTTGTTGTAATGCTTCCCGCATTAAATCAATAGGCAGTCCATCAATTTTAAGATCCATTTGGATAGCTGTAATTCCATCTCGAGATCCGGCAACTTTAAAATCCATATCACCTAAATGATCTTCTGTGCCAAGAATATCTGTTAATATAGCGTAATTATTTTCATCTTCCATTATCAATCCCATTGCAACACCTGCAATTGGTGTTTTTACTGGCACGCCGGCATCCATTAAAGCTAAAGATGCGCCGCATACTGTAGCCATTGATGATGAGCCATTTGATTCAAGAATTTCTGATACCAAACGAATAGTATAAGGAAAATCTTCAAAATCCGGAAGAGATGGATTGATAGCTCTCTCAGCGAGATTACCATGTCCAATTTCTCTACGACTTACGCTGAATTTAGGTCGAGCTTCACCAACACTATATGGTGGAAAATTATAATGAAGCATATGTTTTTTGTAGCCTAATCCTTCAATATTATCCAGCATTTGCTCGTCTCGTTTTGATCCAAGTGTAGCAACAACCAATGACTGAGTTTCTCCTCGAGTAAAAAGAGAAGACCCATGTGTTCTGGGCAATACAGATGTTTCGATTGTGATATCTCGAACTGTCTTGTAATCTCTACCATCTGCACGTGTACCATCTAAAGTCATTTTACGTAAATCTAAGCTAATTTTATCTTCAATATATCCTTTAATCGTTGATTCATCGTCTGGAAATTCTTCAGACATTGCATCAACTATTGATTGTTTAAAATTGCGGATACCATCATAACGTTCAGCTTTTTCTCTAGGTGAATTTAGATCACTTATTTTCCCTTCAATCAATTTATCAATCGCATCATTAAGCTCTTGGTTAACTTCAATTTCTGGTATTTCACGTTTAGCTTTACCACATTCAGCCACTAATTCTTCCTGCAATTTAACAATATCTTTAATGGCTTCATGGCCATATTGAATTACTGTTAAGAAGTCATCTTCACTAATAAAATTCGCTTCACCCTCAACCATAACAACAGAATCTTTAGTGCCCGAAATTATAATTGATAAATCACTTTCTTCCATTACTGAATTTGTTGGGTTGACAATCAACTCACCATTAACTCGTCCAACTTTTACAGAAGCTACTGGACCATCCCATGGAATATCCGAAATAGCCAAAGATGCAGAAGCGCCAATTGTGCCCAATATATCTCCATTGTTTTCACCATCAAAAGATAGTACGGTAATAAAAACCTGAGTCTCATTATAAAATCCTTTTGGGAATAATGGCCTTAAAGGCCTATCTGTCAACCTACACCCAATAATTTCCTTTTCTGATGGTCTTGCTTCACGCTTGAAAAATCCTCCTGGGATTTTACCAGATGCATAAAACTTTTCTCTATAATCAATTGTAAGTGGAAAAAATCCCCTACTAGGTTCAATTCCCTGATTGGCCGTACTCGCAACAAGTACAACCGTTTCACCATAAGTGACCAATACTGAGCCACTGGCTTGCTTAGCCATTCGTCCTGTTTCAATGGTAAGTGTCTGTCCTGATATTTCTATACTTTTCTTTATCATCATATTCCTTTTCTATTTTCTTATATTTAATTGTTCTAAAATATTTTTATAACCATTAAGATTTGTTTTACGCAAATAGTCTAATAACCTTCTGCGTTTTGAAACTAAAATAACCAATCCGCGACGACCACTATGGTCTTTTTTATTTTGCTTCAAATGGCCTGTAATATTTCTTATTCTTTCTGTAAAAATTGCAATTTGAGTTTCTGTTGATCCAGAATCATTTTCATTCTTCCCAAAGTCTTTTGTTATTTCTACCATTTTTTCTTTTGTTACTGACATATAACTCCCTATGTGTTTAATTAACTAATTTGAAATACAAAGCTGACGATCTAATTCAAGCTGTTTAACTAATTCATTTGTATTCTCATATTTCTTTTCTTTTCTTATAAAACTTTTAAAATTTAACTTTATATTTTTATTTAAAAGAGATAACGCATTTTCGGTTATTAGATGAACCTCAATTACAATTTCACCCTTTTCATATAATGTTGGACGAATGCCAATATTGCACATCCCAAGATATTTTTGATTATCTACAAGCACATCGACGCAATAAGCTCCTTTTCCTGGAATGAGTTGATTTTTATTTTCCGGATTAACATTTGCAGTTGGAAATTTAATTTTATTCCCCACTCCACTACCTTTTACAACTTGTCCAGACAGTTCATAATTCCATCCTAAGAAATTATTTGCGCTCTCAACATTGCATTTTTCTATAAATTGCCTTATTTGCGTACTACTTATCGAAATATTATTAATTTTTGACGGTTCAACGACATGTAATTTATAATTATACTTTTCACTATGCTTAGTTAAAAATTCAGCATTACCTTCCCTTTTATTACCAAAATGATGATCATACCCAATAATTATATCTTCCGGCTTAAAATACTTAATAATATAATTATCCATAAAATATTGAGCAGTAATATTAGCAAAATCATTATCAAAGGGGACTAACCATATATAGTCTATACCATTTTGCTCTAGTATTTCCAGCTTTTTATTAGTACTTGTAATATTAAACCATTTTTCTTGTCCATTTTTATTAATTATAGTTTTAGGATGTGGGTCAAAAGTGATTACTGCTGTTGGAATATCTTTCTTTTTGGCCACACTTTTTACTGTGTTAATGACTTCCATATGTCCAACATGCATTCCATCAAAGGAACCCATCGTCAGTGCCGACCTATCTAATTGAGTAATATTATTTATGTTCTTGCTGATAACCATTTTGGAAAGTCTTTTAATTCAACACATGAATTTTCATCATATTCACCAATGCGGGTACGAATCAATCTGCTTAGATGCCCAACAGTATTTAGTTGAGCCGCTATATCTTTTGCTAATGAGCGAATATATGTTCCTCTTCCACAGGTGACTTTTAATGAAATAGTATCATGGGTAAAATTGATTAGAACGATTTCATATATATTTATAGTTCTCATTTTTCGATCAATATTGATACCTTTACGGGCAGATTTATATAACGGCTGTCCATTAACCTTTAACGCTGAATACATTGGAGGTAACTGTTCAATTTTACCAGTAAATTTATTTAGCACTCCTTTAATTTTATCTTCCGTTAAATGAGGAATATTTGAAGTTTCTACTATTTTTCCGGTGGGGTCAAGAGTGTCTGTTTCAATACCTAATTGAATTTCAGCACTATATTCTTTTTCTTTATCCATAAAAGATTCCACTTTCTTAGTGTATTTACCTGCACATAACATCAATACACCTTCTGCAAATGGGTCCAATGTTCCGGCATGGCCAACCTTAGCAGGTTTA
>MPMA02135225.1_pt1 | contig 10920 bp, 9 predicted proteins | sample 1617361 | NCBI WGS metagenome assembly MPMA02 (sample SAMN05944807, study PRJNA350692) | marine metagenome | biome: marine; feature: ODZ; material: water; isolation source: 180 m water sample filtered on 0.2 um supor filter | place: Pacific Ocean | collected 2012-04-08 | depth 180m m | reverse complement strand
TACCCGGAGCGAGTCTATAATGACTCACGGCCATCTAAGTCGACCACCGTCCGGGCGCGCCCCAGACACTTTGACACGATTGGATACATCGAGGGTGAACTCTCAGGTTGTCACCCACAAATTCAGGCGGAGGGACCTTAAGCATGACCATCGACTTCACCGGCAAAACGGCTATCGTAACCGGCGCGGCGCACGGCATCGGTCAGGCGATCACTCATGGCTTGGCCTCCCGTGGCGCGACGGTGTGGGCCACCGACATCGCCGAGATCGAGGCGTCGGATGCACCGGCCGGCGGCGGTCGCGTAGTCACCCGGGTCGTTGACGTGACCGACAAGGGCCAGTTGGCGTCGCTGGTCTCCGAGGCGTCGGCCGAGTCCGGGCGTGTGGACATTCTCGTCTGCGTGGCCGGAGGCGTTCGCGGGCAGGTCGGGCAGCCGATTGAGGACGTGACCGAGGAGCAATGGCACGCGATCTACGAGGTCAATCTCAAGGGCGCGTTTCTGAGCGCCCAGGCCGTTGTCCCTGGCATGAAAGCGGCCGGCGCCGGGCGCATACTCGCGATCTCCAGCGGAGCGGGGCTTGGCGTTAGTTTGACCGGCATCCAGGCCTACGGATCTGCGAAGGCCGGACAGATCGGGCTTGTGAGACAGCTTGCGCACGAACTCGGACAACGCGGCATCACCGTGAACAGCGTCGCGCCGGGTCTCGTGCGATCCAACCCCGATTCCGAGGCGCAGTGGCTAGCGATGGGCGATACGGCTCAACGGCAATTGGTGGACAGCATTCCCTTAAGACGCCTTGGCCAAGCCGAGGACATCGCCAACGCCGTGATGTTCCTCGTTTCGGACATGGCGTCCTACGTTACGGGGCAAACGCTGTCCGTCAACGGAGGCCGATAGGCGAGGATCGCTACCCCGCGAACGCGTACTTCTTCGCTGCCGCTTCGTCGAGGTCGCAGCCCCAGCCGGGTCCGGTCGGGATGGTCATGAAGCCGTCCTTGATCTCAGGAACCTCGGTGGTGATTTCATCGCGCCACGGGGCGGAGTCGACGTCGCTTTCCATGATGCGCACGTTGGATACCGACGCGGCGAGGTTCAGGCTTTGGAAGCTGGACAGTTGCGAGTTGTAGTTGTGCGGCGCGATGTTGAGCTCGTAGACCTCGGCTAGCTCAGCAACCTTTTTTGCTTGCGAGAAGCCTTGCCACTGGACGTCGATTTTGACAGTGTCCATCGCGTGACGCTTGAAGTACGGCATGTACTGTCGCAATCCGAGTAACTGCTCGCCCGAGCAGATGGGTATTCGGATCGACGATTTGAGCTGGGCCAGGGCTTCGGGATCCTGGTTGTCGATCTCCAACCAGAACAAGTCGAATTGCTCCAGCGCTCTGCCGATCGCGATCGCGCCCTGGGTCTTGAAGTTGTAGTTGATGTCCAGGCAGATGTCGATATCCGGACCGACCGCTTGGCGCATCGCTCCGATCTGCTCGGCCGCGTGTCGCACCAAGTCCGTGGGGGCGTTCTGGTCGTCGGTCCCGCCCATTCTGGAGATGCCTGACGCGTTTTTTCCTGGAAAGACAATGTTCGTCTTGAAGGCAGTGTAGCCCGCATCGACGGCTTCGCGCGCGCAGTTGGCCACGTCTTCCATGGTTCGCAGCTCGGGTTTACCCATGAGCGCGGCGCTGCGCGCCCGATAGGTTGCGAGGTGCGACCAGTAGACGCGCTGCTTGTCGCGGAACGGACCGCCGACGAGCCGGTGAACGGGTACGCCGTGCGCCTTGCCCTTGATGTCCCAGAGCGCGAGCTCGATGCCGGCGATGGCCATGGCGGTCGCGCCGCCGGACTCAGCCCTGGAACGACGGTACAGGTCCATGTACAGTTTGTCGACCGGCCTTGGGTCTTGGCCGATGAGACTGCTGCCCAGGTTCTCGACCAGGCCAACCATGCCCTTGTACTGAGCGCCCTGGCCGAACTCCGAGTATCCGGTGATTCCTTCGTCTGTTCGGATGGCGCAAAAAATCCAGGGGGCGGGGCCCAGCTTGCGCACCAAGAAGGTTTCAACTCCTGTAATCTTCATCGGTTGTCAAACCTTTCGAAATCATTATGCCGTTAGATATTCGGCTATCTGGGGTCAGCCGTTCCAGGCGTATTTCTTGGCCGCGTCTTCGACGAGATCGCAGCCCCAGCCGGGCGCCATCGGGACGGTCATGTAGCTGTCGATGACCTCCGGTCGCTCGGTAAACAGCTCGAATCGCCATGGCACGCCCTCGGGGTCGCTCTCCATGATCCGAACATTCGAAACGGCCGCACACAACTGGACCGACTGGAAGCTGGCGAGCTCCGAAGCCGGGTTGTGCGGCGCGATGTTCAGCTCGTAGGCCTCGGCGAGGTCAGCGACCTTCTTCGAAGCGCCGAACCCCTGCCACTGGACGTCGACCATGACCGTGTCCATGGCTCGAAGCTCGAAATACGGAAGGTACTCGCGCATGGTGAAGTGCTGCTCGCCTGAGCACAGCATCGTCGTCGTGGATGCTTTCAGTTGCGCCAAAGCCTCGGGGTCTTCGTTGTCGTGTTCGATCCAGAACAACCCGTACGGTTCCAGCGCCCGCGCGATCCGGATTGCCCCTTCGGTCTTGAAGTGGTAGTTGATGTCCAAGAGGATGTCGACGTCGGGTCCGACTGCCTCACGCATGACCGAAACCTGCTTCTCGACGTGTCGAACGAGTTCGGTGTCGGCGCGCTGGTCGTGGTTCAGCCCGTCTCTGCCTTGCGTAATTCCGCGAGGCGGGTCACCGGGCCAGAGGATGTTCGTCTTGAAGGCGTCGTAGCCACGTGCAGGCGCCTCTTGCGCCGCGGCGGCGACGGCGTCCCAGTCGCGCAACGGTTTGTCGGGCGCCAGTTCGGGACGGTTCGCCCGCGCCGAGGCGAGATGGGACCAGTAGACTCGCTGCTTGTCGCGATACGGTCCTCCGAGCAGGTTGTTGACTGGCACTCCCATCGCCTTGCCCTTGATGTCCCAGCAAGCGAGTTCGATGCCGGCGATGCCCATCTGCGTCAGCCCACCGGGCGCCTGTCGAAGGGTGCGGTACATGTCGAAGTACAGCTTCTCGACGGCCTCCGGGTCTTTGCCAACGACGAGGGGCTTGAGGTCTTCAATCAGGCCGACGAGCGCGTGGGCGGCGACGCCCGACCCGAACTCGCCGTAGCCGGTGATCCCTTCATCGGTCCGAACGGCCGAGAAGAGCCAGGGACGGCGCCCTCCATCGACTACGAAAGTTTCGACGTCCGTGATTTTCATGTTTCGAAGCCTCCAAGGCGGTCTGCGGGTCACATACAATATCGGTCGCCGATTCCCAGCCGATCGTGCCAGAGGTGTGGGCTTCGACACGATAGCGCGCCTATTGTACATGACAGACAAATGCTCGGAGACGCTGAAATTTGAGCGAATTGGCACGGTGGTCGGCTTGTTGGGGTGGTCCGAGAGGTCCCGACAAAGCCGAGGTCCCGATGCGTCGGGACGTCCAAATGACAGCTCGCTTTCAGGCACGATTTGAGTGGCAGGCGTTGCCCAGCGCCTGCCTTGAGTGCGTCGAAAGGGCGAACGGACAGGGAGCGGGACAGGTGTGTAGGGCGACCCTTCGACGGGCTCAGGGTGAACGGATTTGGAGGTGGAACCTCGCCTACGTCCGTTCGTGATGAGCTTGTCGAACGACCTTGACCCGACAAGTTTCGCAGGCGGAACCAGTACTCGTGATCAACGGTTGCTTCCAAGTAACGGCTCACCTTCAGGCACGATTCAGATGGCATCCATCGCCGTTGCTGCCTCATGCATTGTCCGCCGTGCGAACATAACGTTGCTTCCTAGTAAAGGAGAAACCAGCGCCGTTCGCGGTTAACCGTCCGAATGCCAGTACGGCGCCCAGCTTCCTGCTGGATTCGGGTATCGGATGTGGGTCTGGTCCGAACTGTGTAGTTGCCCGATGCGCCCGTTGATCAGCCGTCCTTCGTCGTGACCTCGCCGTCTGGGGTGATCGACTCGACGCCCGAGGTCGACTCGAACACGACGGCGCGTACGGACGCCTCGACGCGCTGTTCCGGCTGGAGCAACAACGCTGTGCCGTTGTCGATAGCCTTCTGCAGCCCTTCGTTGGTGTAGCTGGTGAACGGCTCAAGGCCAATGTTGTACGTCCGGCCGTACCACGGGTGGCCGTAGCCGCCGCCGAGTGATTGCCAGTACCACAGGTAGCGATACACGTCCGTGGGGAACGCGACGCCGAATCCGATGCCTCGCTGTCGGTTGGTGATCGCGTACCAGCCGGCCGGCATGTCCGTGATGTACGACTGATCGTAGGACCGGATGTCTTTGGACGGCACTTTGCTCAGGTCGATCGTGCTGCCGTCGGCGGCCTCGACAATAGGCCAAGGACCTTCGAATCCGGGTTTCAGCCGGTTGTTCGGATGAAACGTTTCGTGGTGGTTCATGACCTTACCGCCTGGAACGTCGATCACGCAGTCGTCGCTCAGGAACGGCGGCCCCAGCGCGATGTGCTCGCCCCAGACGCAATGGACCGGCTCCTCGCCCTCGTTGGTCAGCACCTGATCGATCTCCAGGACCGCCGAACCAGTTGAGAGCGACAGGGTCTTCTCGAAGAAGAACGGCGTTCGATACGTTCGCACCGATAGGCGGATGCTGACCCGTTCCGGAGTGTCTTTGATGATCACGCAGTCCCAGGGCATCGTGTTGACCTCGGCGTGCAGACCCATGTCCGCCTCGCCGTACACGGACGGAAATCCACCGCCCGGCAACACCGTTTGCCATCCGCCTTCGTACACGTCCAACCACACGTTCGTCGGCGACCCGGTCGTCGGGATGAACACCCTCGGGTCGCGAACGCCCCAGGGCGAACGCCAGAGGAAATCAGTATCGGTCGGCTTGTGTACGAACTGGTAGATGTCCGCGCCCTTGTCTACGAGGATGACGATGCGCAGCAGCTCGTTTTCGATGATCGCGGTCTTGAGTCCACGGTACGTCCATGCGTCTGAAACGCGGCAGCCGTAGTTGCGCTCTAGCTGGTAATGCATGAGTTCCTCCTGGCGTATCGGAATGATGTGACCGGCGACGTCAATCTTCGCGCTGGGCGCCCATCTCTACGACAGCGAGTCGGCTGGATGCCCGACACTCCGCGTCTCGGCGATTCGGTTTGCGCGCTTGGCGAGTACGATCGGCACGGCGGCTAGCAAAATCGCCATGACGACGACCGAGCTGGCGATCAGAATCGTTGCGTCGAAGAAGAACCCTTGGGGGTACAGGGCGATGAGGAAGTCCCGTCGAGGATCGAGCTGCCAGAGGTCGTTGCTGAAACTGATCTGGTGGAAGAAGAGGAACAACCGATCGAAACCGACCAGCGACCCCAAGCCTACGAAGCCGCCCAGTGCCAGCGTCAGTATGCCGCCCATTGATGCGAACCTGCCCAGCAGCGGCAGGAACGCGCGCTTACGCATCGCGAAGCCCGCGATGACGAAGCCCAACAGGTATACCCCGGCGATCTCGGAGAGACGATAAATGCCCTTCACCAGGACTTTGACGTCCACCATGTGCAGGATCTCACGTTCGTTGAACAGGTTGACCATCGTGACTCCGCCAACCGGGACCTGGATCATGATGAACTCGGAGTCGTCGTTGAAGTACTCCCTGATCTTGCGTCCGGCTTCGAGGTAGTCCTCGCGTTCGATGTCCAGGTAGTGCCTGACTGTGTGCTCGTATTCGTCATACCCGTGCGTGTAAAGCGGCGGGAAATTCACGACCCACCGCACGTTTAACGTGATCAAGAAAACAGGAACCAGCGCGACGAAAGCCGCAACTGCGGCGATTTTCAGACCATGGGTGATTCTATTCCTATTTAGCATACGGTAGCATCTTAGGCGTCGAATTCTTGACGGTCAACCTGTCGGAGCCGGACGCGTAACCGACCTTGTCACATCCCTACCGAGGTGATCTATGCCAGAAACGATATCGTTCCCGTCAACGTACGAAGGAGTCCGCCAGCTAGTGGAACGCCTGCGCGGCCCGGACGGATGTCCGTGGGACCGTGAGCAGACTTCCGAGTCGCTGAAGCACCTGTTACTCGAGGAGTGCTACGAGCTTGTTGAAGCGATCGAAGAAAACGATCCGAGCAAGATGGTCGAGGAGCTCGGTGACGTGTTCCTGCATCTAGCCCTCCAGATCCAGATCGGGACGGAGGCGGGACGATTCACCGGCGACCAAGTATTCGGTGGAATGGTCGACAAGTACGTCCGCAGGCATCCGCACGTGTTCGGCAACGATCGCATGGAGGACGCGTCTGAGGCTGTCCCGCGTTGGGACGAGCTGAAACGAAAAGAGCGGGAGGGCTCGACCAAGTCGACGCTCGATGATCTGCCGAAGGGCATGCCCGCATTGTCTTACGCTCGAGCCGTCCAGGACCGAGCCGCCAGGATGGGCTTTGACTGGGAGGACTATCGAGGCGTGATCGACAAGGTGTCCGAGGAGTTGCGCGAACTCGAAGACGCCGAGTCATCGGAGGAGCGGGAGTCGGAGCTAGGAGACATCCTGTTCTCGGTCGTCAACGCATCGCGCTGGCTTGGGGCTGAGGCGGAGACCGCGTTGCGACTGAGCAACCGGAGGTTCTACACTCGATTTACGACCATGGAACGGCTCTGCCGCGAGCGCGGTGAGTCGTTCAAGGACCTGCCGCTGGAGCGCAAGGAGCAACTCTGGGAGGAAGCCAAGGCCATCGAGCGAGAATGAGGCCCTGTTCGATTGCCTGAGAGTGAATGCTGGGTCGCCGCCAAAAGAGGAGCCGCTTACTGCCAAAGGCAAAGTGGGTTGTGGGGATTTCATCCTCTGTCACCCCACTGTTCCTTACGGGGTCGACCCAGCACCAATATCATAATCGGGCGCATGTGGCCGTGAATACGGCGCCGCCCTAATGTCCCGACTCGCAAATTCGCTCAACAATTGGCGGCGATCGATGACCCGCCGATGGGCCTCCAATGACGGCCTTCCGGTTGTCATCCTGAGCCGCAGCGAAGGATCTGGCTCGACGCGATACCTTATTTCCTACGAGGCGCCAGATTCTTCGACTTCGCTCAGAATCACTCATGGCGGTTGCCACCCTCGTATCAAATCATGAAGACTAGGCTTAGCCCTGATGGCGATAAACAAATTAAGTGGCACCGGAACAATGTGTCATTCTGAGGCCGCAGCCGAAGAATCTGGGCGCGGATCACGCCATTTTGCCTGAGCAACCCCAAACGCTTCTTTTTCTTCGGGGCGCCCATCATGACAAGAAACGTTGAGCACAACGTATTGGGTCAATGACCATAGCGGCTTGAACGATGCTTGGGTGTGGGCGGCCCTTCGACGCTGCTTCCAAGTAACGGCTCCTCATTTCGCCATCCTGAGCCGCAGCAAAGGATCTGGTCGTATGCGAAAATCGTCTCCCCCCGCGGCCCTAGATTCTTCGGCTGCGGCCTCAGAATGGCGACAATCCCAAAGCCGTTGCTGTCTCATGCGTTGTCCGCCGCGCGGACATAATGTTGCTCAGGGCGAACGGATGGGTGCGCACGACTGTCGTCGATGAACTCGACCTTCAGGCCGACCCTCTCTCGCTCACACACTATCCCGATCGCGACGTCCGGACCGATAGGTCGCGGCGGGCCACCGCTCCCTCACGCCATGCGCTTGCGGCGGTTGCGCAGGTAGTCAACCATTACGTACTGCCCGAGTTTGCCGGGGTCCGTGTAGAATGCCCTGCCTTTGTTGATGCGCGTCATCTGGTCGACGAAGTCCATCAGATAGTAGTTGGACTCCAGCATGAACGTGTTGATGGTGATTCCCTGCTGGGTGCACCGTTTGACCTCTTTTAAGGTCTCTTCAATGGTCCTGTAGCTCGGAGGATAGTTGAAGTAGACCTGGCCGCCTTCCATATGGGCGGTGGGCTCGCCGTCGGTGATCATGATCACCTGTTTGGTGGCGACTTTTTGGCGGGACAGAAGCTGCCGGGCCATCTGCAGGCCGTGCTGTATGTTGGTGCCGGACACCCAGGCGTTCCACGTAATCTCTGGCAGGTCTTCTTCGGCAATCTCCATGCCGAAATCCGAGAATCCGACCATGTAGAAGTGGTCTCTCGGGAATTGGCTGTGGATGAGCCAGTACAGGGCCATCGCAACCTTCTTGGCTGCTCCCCAACTCCTGAACATGCCCATCGACTTGCTCTGGTCCAGAAGCAGGACGGTCGCGGACTGCGTGAGGTGCTCGGTGCGAGTGATCTCGATGTCTTCGGCGCTGAGCTTGATCGGCACTTGCGGCCCGTCGCGAAGCACGGAGTTGAACAGCGTGCGGTGGAGATCAACGTCGAACGGGTCGCCGAACTCGTACTGTTTCGTCTCGCCGGTGATGTCGCCGCCGTCGCCTCGGAAGTAAATTTCGTGCCTGCCGACGCGGTCTTTTTTGAGCTCGGAGAAAACCTCTTTGAGCGCCTGTTGGGCGAGCTTGCGCATGCCTCGGGAGGTCAATTCCATGCGGTCTCCGCTGTTCTTGAGGTAACCGGCTTCTTCGAGTTGCCGGATCATGTCCTGCATTCGCTCCATCTCGCGACGGGCTTCCTCCCCCAGGTGTTCTTCGACCTGGTCCAGGTTGATGTTGTCGATGTCGCCGTTTCGCATGACCGATTGGATCTGCTTGTCGAGCTGGTCCATGTCCTGGAGATTGCCCATCAGCTCCATGGCCTGATCGAGAGTCAACGACTCTTCGCCCATGAACGGGTACTCGTTCGCCATGTCGTCGAACGGGAACATGTCGTACATCAGCGACCCGAGCTCGCTGATGTCTTGCATCATCGTCGGGTCCATCGACGACGACAGCATCTGCTCGAGTTCATCGCGCATCTCCGGCGACATTGAATTCATCAGTGATTGCATACTGGCCATTTGCCGCTGCAGATTTTCGATCAACTCGTCGAGGCTAGCAGGCCGGTCTGGGTCGAAGAACTGGCCGTACTGCTCCATGAAGCCTTCGAAGTCCGGGTCCTCGCCCATCGCTCGGTCTCGGAGCATCTGATTGAGGGCCTGGATCATCTCCTGCATTCGTTTCATGTCTTCTGGCAACATGTTCTGGACGGCGTTCTTCATTCCCTGGAAGAAGTTCTGCATCATCTGCTGCTTGAGCTCGTCCAGCAACTCCCGGAACTTCCGTTGAGCTTCCTGGTCCATGAAATCGTAATCGCTCAGTTCCTTGATGCGACCCGCCGCGCTGTCGGGCAGGGTCTCCATCTTGTCTGAAGCCTTCTGAGCGCGGTCTTCCAGCAACTTCATCGGGCCTTGCAGGAAATCGACTTCGTCGCCGGCGTGTTCGAGTTGCTCTCGCGCTTCGTTCAGCCTGCGCTCAATGCCCTGTTTTTCGGTGTCGACGATGTCCTGGATGCGCTCGTTGAGATTGTCCATCATCGATTCGAGGTTGTAGCGCTCGATCTTTTGCTGGCGCATTTGGTCGAGTCGCTCGCGCATCTGCCTCAGACCTTGGACTCGTTGGTCCTGGTCGTTTTCCATGCCCCGCCGAAACATGTTGCGTAGCGCGCGACCAACGTCGCCGTGCTCCATGATGTCGTCGGAGAGCGCTTCCATCAGATCGTCTTCGTCCATGTCGAAGATGTTCTGAGAGCCGTCCCACCGGGAGTAACGATAGGAGGTCATGGGTGTTCCTTTTGTGAGGTAGGGGTTGAGCATCGTTGCGTGGGCGGTTTGCGGTTTCCCGCGTCCGACAAGACAGCGGGACGCCCTCTCTGCCTTGAACTTACAGCAATAATAGGCGCGGGCGTGAGAGGTGTCAACGACACTCGTTGCAATTCAGGCGTCGCAATCGGCGGCGAGCGGATTGGGTTGTGCTAGAATCCGAGGCGTTCCAGCAACCGCTCGCGGGCGATTGAGGAGCGGAAAATGAACGACCTGCAAAAAGCATTCGGGCACGAAGTGATGGATTTTCTCAACGGGGAACCGGCGTTCGAAGTGATTGAACGAGACGACGGCGTAGTGATGCTAAGCGGAGGACCTGAGAACTATTTCGCCACGTTTCGCCGATGGCCTGCCCCCAACGCCGCGCCATGCGATTCATTCGCGGGCGAGTGCTTGACGTGGGCAGCGGAGCAGGGAGGGTCGCTTTGCACCTCCAGGAGCGCGGACACGAGGTTCTGGGCCTGGACGAGTCTCCGTTGGCGCTTGAGACGTGCCGGAGGCGAGGAGCACGCCACACACAGGAGATGTCCGTGTATCAAGTGTCCAAGAAACTCGGGATGTTCGACACGATTCTCATGATGGGCGCGAACTTGGGCTTGCTAGCGGATGCCGATAGGGGCAGGCGACTGCTCGAACGATTCGACAGGATCACGAACCCTGGCGCCCGAATCACCGGAGAGACCCGAGACCCCTACGACACCGATGATCCGCTGCATCTGGCTTACCATCAGCTCAACCGAGATCGCGGCCGGGCGGCTGGTCAGGCCAGGATTCGAGTGCGGTACATGAACTACAAAACGCCGTGGTTTGACTATTTGCTGTCTTCTCCAGACGAGCTGAAAGCGATATTAGAGGGCACGCCGTGGCGATTGCGCCGGACTTTCGAAGCGGACGCCGGAACATATGTGGCGATCATCGAGAAGAAGTAGCGCCCTGAGATTCCGGGGCGAATCTGACGTCGAAACCTCGGGGAGTTTGAGACTTTCCCGCGGCAATCGGAAACGACCATCAGCCAGGAGGAACGGATGAAAGTTACAGACGTCAAAATGGAGACCTACCGATGGCCGCGAGCGAAGCCGATTCGCAACGGCCGGTACGTGTACCCGACAGCGGGATTGAACGTTGTCAAAGTCGAAACCGACGAAGGCGTCAC
>MPMA02229715.1_pt1 | contig 10931 bp, 10 predicted proteins | sample 1617361 | NCBI WGS metagenome assembly MPMA02 (sample SAMN05944807, study PRJNA350692) | marine metagenome | biome: marine; feature: ODZ; material: water; isolation source: 180 m water sample filtered on 0.2 um supor filter | place: Pacific Ocean | collected 2012-04-08 | depth 180m m | reverse complement strand
GAGGGTGCGCTAGAAATCGAGGTTACCCGCCTCGCGCGGCACAACACGCTCGCGCGCATGATTCATCTGGTGGAGCAGGCGCAGGAACAGAAAAGCCCGGCGCAGCGTTTTGTGGATCGCTTCGCGCGGGTGTACACGCCAGCCGTGGTGGGCGTTGCTGTGGCTGTGGCTGCGCTGCCGCCCCTGCTGCTCGGGCAGCCCTTTCTGGATTCGCCTACTGGCTACGGCTGGCTCTATCGTGCGCTGACCATGCTCGTGATTGCCTGCCCGTGCGCACTGGTCATCGCTACCCCGGTGACCGTCATCAGCGCGATTTCGGCTGCGGCGCGGCGCGGCGTGCTCATTAAAGGGGGCGCCTATTTGGAACTTCTGGGCGCGGTGCGCGTGGTTGCCTTCGATAAGACCGGCACGCTGACACATGGCCGCCCGCGGGTGATTGCCATGGCGTGCACGAGCGCGGACTGCACTGCCCCGCGCGACTGCGCCGACTGCGATGAGATGCTCATGCTGGCAGCTGCCGTCGAGCGCAGCAGCAGCCATCCCCTCGCGCGCGCTGTGGTGCAGGCAGCCGAGCAACGCGGCTTGCGGCAGCTGCACGCCCGCGAGGTGCGCGCATTGCCCGGGCGTGGGGTGCAGGGCAGCGTGAATGGCAGCGCGGTGCTTGTGGGCAGCCGCGAACTCTTCCGCGAGAGTGCCTTTCACGCACTTTGTGAGCAGGTTGCAGCAGCCGAAAGGCGCGGGCAAACGGTAATGCTGGTTGGGGAGAACGGTGCGGTGAGCGGTTATCTGGCGGTGAGCGACCCGCCACGAGGAAACAGCCGGGAAGCGCTGGCGGCGCTCTGCGATGGAAACGCGGTGCGCACGGTGATGCTCACCGGCGACAACTCCGCCGTGGCTGCCGCGGTGGCACAAAGCGTGGGGGTGCACGAGGTGCGCGCGGGCATGCTGCCGGAAGATAAGATGGCCGTGGTGCGCGCGCTGGCCGCCGAGAATGGTGCTGTGGCCATGGTGGGCGATGGGGTGAATGACACCCCGGCGCTCGCGGCGGCTGACGTCGGCATCGCCATGGGCGGGGCGGGCACCGCACAGGCGCTGGAAACGGCCGACGTGGCCCTGATGGGCGATGACCTTTCTGCGCTGCCGGTGGCGATGCGGCTGGGGCGGCGCTCGTTACGAATCATGCGTTTCAACATCTGGTTCGCGCTGCTGCTCAAGGGTGCGTTTTTGGCCGCGGCGGTCGCGGGCGTCGCCAGCCTGTGGATGGCGGTCTTCGCGGACATGGGCGCTTCATTGTTCGTCACCTTGAACGGGATGCGCCTGATGCGCGTGAAGTCGCTCAGGTGATTAGCTCGGCGGGGAGAAAGTCCACGCGGTTGAGGTAATTTACCCTGATGCCGCGCTCGTCAAAGCTGATGTGGCTGATTGCGGTGTTGTTCAGGTGGAACCAGTGCGCGCGCTCTTCGGGCGCGGTAACGCGCATCAGTTCGCACAGGAAGAAGTGGTAGAAACCACCGTGGGTTATCAGCGCGACGCGGTGTGCGCTCGTGGCGTGGCGCTGAAGCAAATCCTCCCGCACGCGCCGCGCGCGCGTCAGCAGCTCGGGTAATTCTTCATGCGGGCGATTCCACCATCCGTCGGCACCGACGGAGTGTGGCAGCGCCAATTCCGGATGATTGCTTTCGAAATACTCGCGGCCAGGCCCCTCCACCCCGGAGCGCTCTCCGTTCCCGGCATCCTGTCTAAATAAACCGCCGCCCTCGTGGATTTCCGGCCAGGCTACTAGCGGCAACCCGAGTCGGCGACTAAGGATTTCCCCGGTCTCGATAGCACGCTCCATCAGGCTGCAATAAAGGTGGGTGATGGCAAAACCGCCGACGTTCTGTGGGTCGGCGCCATCCACCGCGGCGGGTTCGCCGTGAGTGGCGAGGAAATGCGCCAGCATTTTCGCTTGCCGGCAGCCGGTTTCCGTGAGCCGCGGGTCGGGCACGCGATCCTCGTAGAACAGTGTCTGTTTCCAGATTACGTTGTTGGCCGATTGGCCGTGGCGAATCAGGAATAGCTGCATTGGTGTTGACGCGATGCTTGCAGAACATCCCTAAGTTTAGCAGACCTGCAGCCATCCGTCAGCGAAGCCGACCTCGTGGCCGCCGGCCGCGGAAGCACGTACCGCGCCCGGACTGCTTGCGCCATGAGTGTAATCGGTAGCAGCGCGCGCCGACAGTGCTTCGGGACTGGTCATCAGTTTGAAGGGCTGGTTCCACTGCGCCGCACTGCGCATAAAGTTGAAGGCGTGCAGCACCGGCCACGAGGTCGGCACGCTCCAATCGTCAGCGTGCGGCCATGATTGATAACTTTCCGCGCCGCGCTGTGGCCGGCCGGAATAATCCCCGCTTCGGATTGCGGCCAGCAGCATCTCGGCTCCGGCGCCGGCCAGCAGCTCGTCTGCGGCGGATCCGGCGATGCCCGCTGGCAGCGTGATTCCGGTCTGGGCGAGGATGTCGCCTGCATCAATACGGGAAGTCATGTGGTGAAGCGTGACGCCAATCTCGCGGAGGCCGTCGCGCAGCTGCCAGAAGAGCGGCGCCGGACCGCGATAGGCGGGAAGCCAGGAGGGGTGTATGTTCAGCGCGGCGATGGCGGCGCGGTTGAGCAAACACTGTGGCAGACGCCGCGGAAAACAGGCCACCACCAGCAGCTCGAATTCAAGTGTGGCTGGCAGATTGGATGGGGTACACACCGGGATTGCATGTGTGTGCGCGCGCGCGATGATGGTATCATTAGTGGTAGTGGCAAGCAGATTGATTATGCCCGCAGACGGCGCTGATTGCTGTGCGATGTCCGGGATTACCAAGCCGACAACGCGCTGCTCAGTGCGCAGCAGTGCCAGCAGCGGGGGCAGTGAAAACGAGCCTTGCGTGCCAAAATACAGGATGCGCGGGGAGACCACCTGATGCCCGATACTGTTCATTGCGTCAAACTGGGGCGGGAACTACCTAGCCTCTCTAGGCAGCCCTTTCCGGGCGAACTGGGTGAGCGTATTCTCAAGAACGTCTCCGCACAGGGCTGGGAGCTGTGGCGCGAACATTCAACTTTGCTTATCAACCACTATGGCCTGAACCTGGCCGACCCCAGCGCGACGAAAATGCTCGCCGAGGAGATAGAAAAATTCTTCTTCGGCGAAGACGCGCGTGTGCCCGAGGACTGGGTTCCGCAAGGGCAAGGTACCGGCGCGGGCATCCCCGGTGCGGGTGGCAAAGGTGCGCCGATGGGCAAAGGCGCGCCGGCGCGCAAGTGAAAAACCATCACTGAACCGGCTCAAGCGGAATCTCTGTTTCGATTTCAAAATCCAATAGCGAGTGCGCGCACCGCAGCGTGGCCTCTACTTGCGCGGACTCATCCCCAAGCGCGAAGATAAAACCCAGATATCCATCCCCCTCCGGCAGCGGCTGCAGTGCGTAATTCAACTTCGCGGTGATTTCAACGCGCTCGATGCCCGGTAGCGCCTCGGCCGCCTGCACTCCGGTGATGCCGCGAAAAAGCCCGCGCGCGGGAATGGGAATCATCATCACGCCGCGGCTGCCGCGCTCAGCTGCCAGGCTGCCGATGGGCAGCCCGGTTGCCTGCCGGAGCACAAGCTCCTCCAGCGACACGCCTGAGCCGAAGCGCAACGTGCGCGAGCACAGCCCGCCGATTGAGCGCCCGGCGACCTCGACCGGCCAGACGCCCTCTGCGTTCAGGCGCAACTCGGCGTGAAGCGGCCCGGTGCGCAACCCCAGCGCGCGCGCTGATTCTCGCGTGGCGGCCAGCACGGAATCTTGCTCATCCTTGCTCAGCCGCGAGGGGGTGACATAAATGGTCTCCTCGAAGAACGGCCCTTCGAGCGGGTCGGGCTTGTCGAAGATCGCCAGCGGCCTCAGTCCGTTTTCGCCCAGAAGTGCCTCCACTGCCACCTCGCGGCCGGGAATGTAATCCTCCACCAGAATGCGCGTGCCCACCGATTTGCGCAGAATGGCGCACACACGCCGCCAGGCGCGCTCGAATTCCGCGGCGTTATCCGCACGGATGACGCCGCGGCTGCCGTTGAGCAGTAACGGCTTGAGCACGCACGGGTAGCTGCAACGCGCGGCAATTTCGCTCGCGTCCGCGTCTATCGGAAAGGCGGCGAAACCGGGGCAGCGCACCCCGCCGGCGCGTAGCCGCTCGCGCATAATCAGTTTGTCGCGCGCGGCCAGCGCTGCGGAGGGGCTGTTGTGCGCCAATCCGAGGCGGGCGGCCGCCTTGGCGGCGATGACTGTGGCGGCGTCATCCAGCGCAATCACCGCGGCGAGCGGCTCGCGCTGCGCGAGCTCGGTCAGCGCGCGCAGCGCTGCCGCGCTATCGCGAAAGTCGAGTGCGAGCGAGACGTTCCATTCTTCCGCCAGTGGCGCGGGCAGGTCCACACCCCAACGCACATTAAATCCAAGTTTTTCTGCGGCGGCGGCGAAAGGCTGGCTGCGATACGTATTGGCCGTGGCCAGCAGCGCCACACTGGCGCCACGTTTGGGTTGTGCGCTGTTCATCTCCGGAAGTACCTGCCATAATCTTACCGCGTTTGCGCCACTCGCGTCCAGTCCGCGCGCGACCGGTGACCTGAGATTGTCATGTACCGGCAACTCTCACCTCCCACGCCTTGCCAAACTCGCGCTCAAATTAGAGGTATAATAAACTGCAGCTGTCCAACAGAATAGATTGACCTTCGGGGCAGGGTGAGCGCGGGCGTGTGTCGGCGTAATTCCCGACCGGCGGTGAGAGCCCGCGAGCTAGCCGCTACAGTGCGGTTGGCAGGAGCCGGTGAAATTTCGGCGCCGACGGTATAGTCCGGATACGAGAAGGTTACACCACCGCAGCCGGTGAAATGGCCGGCGGCATTGCATGCACCGGAGATATGCTCATCTTCGGGTTTTTTGATTGCCGCTGTGGCCATTACCGTGGTGGCGGTTTGTGCCGCGCCCCGAAGATGAACTTTCTTCTGGGCGCTTTGTTATGGTACACGACCGCAGAAAACACATGCTCCGCGCGTTGGAACTGGCGGGCAGAGCGCAGGGGCGTACCAGCCCGAACCCGCTGGTGGGCGCGGTGCTGGTGAAGGATGGCCGCGTGGTCGGCGAAGGTTTCCATCGGCGTGCGGGCAAAGCACATGCCGAGGTGGAGGCGTTGCGCGCCGCCGGCGCGGCCGCGCGCGGTGCGACCGCCTTCGTCACACTGGAGCCGTGTGCGCATCATGGCCGCACCCCGCCATGTGCCGACGCGCTGATTGCAGCCGGGGTGGCGCAGGTCTATTCCGCTGGTGAAGACCCCAATCCACATGTCAACGGCGGCGGGCACGCGACGCTCCGCGCGGCCGGGATTCGCGTGCACACCGGACTGTGCTCGGAGCAGGCGCGGGAGATCAATCGACCGTTCTTTAAATACGTCGCTTGCGGCCGTCCGTGGGTGATGGCTAAATTCGCGATGAGCCTTGACGGCAAGCTGGCCACGCGCCGGGGCGAATCGCAGTGGATTACCGCAGAGGCGGCGCGGCGGCGCGGGCACCGCTTGCGCAACTTGACCGATGTGGTTCTGGTGGGGGCGGGCACGGTGCTGGCGGATGACCCGCGCCTGACCACGCGCCTGCCCGAATCCGAGGGCGACATACGTAATCCGTTGCGCATAGTGGTAGATAGCAGCGGTCGAGTGCCGCTCACGGCGCGCGTGTTCGCCGCGGGAACTCCCGGAAATGCGGCCCTGGTGACCACGGAAGCGGCGGCGGAGAAACACTGCCATGCGCTGCGGGAGCGCGGGGTGCAGGTCTGGCGGCTTCCCGCGGATGAAAACGGGCGCGTGGAACTGGGCGCACTGCTGGACGAAATCGGGCGTAGGGAAATGCTCACCCTGCTGCTGGAGGGCGGTGGTGAATTGACTGGCGCGTTTGTGGCCGCCGGCCTGCTGGATGAGGTGTGCGCGTTTGTGGCCCCGCTTCTTATCGGGGGCCGCGCTGCCCCGGGACCGGTGGGTGACCCCGGGGCGGGTGCGCTGGCGCAGGCGCTACGGCTTGGAAACCTCGTCACCGAGAAAATCGGGGTGGACGTGCTCATCCGGGGCGAGGTACTCAAAACTTACGAGAGCGAAGGCTAGCGAGGTCAAACTGGGGCGTATGTTCACGGGACTAGTGGAAGAGATTGGCACGGTGGAACGGCTGTGGCGCGAGCACGACGGCTGGTGGTTGAGCGTGCGTGCGGAGCGGGCCTTGACCGATCTGGATGTGAGCCATAGCATCGCGGTGAATGGCGCTTGCCTGACGGTGACCGCGTTGAGCGAGGCTGCTTTCACTGTGGGCCTCGCGGCCGAGACCGTGCGGCGCACCAATCTGGGCGAGTTGCAGCCCGGCGAGGGCGTCAATCTGGAGCGCGCCCTGCCGGCGGACGGGCGCGTTGGCGGGCATTTTGTACAGGGGCATGTGGATGGCGTCGGCGTAATCCGTGCGCTGCGCCCGGAGGACGACTCGCTCTGGGTGACGGTGGAATCTCCGGCGGAGCTGCTGCGCTACATAGTGCCGAAGGGGTTCGTGGCCGTGGACGGCGTCAGCCTGACCGTCGTGGAGGTCTTCCCGGACGCGTTCAATTTCATGCTGATTGCATACAGTCAGGATCACATCGTACTGCCGCGAAAAACCACCGGCGCGCGCGTAAATCTGGAGGTGGACATGCTGGGGAAATACGTGGAGCGATTTGTGCAGGGAGGGACCGATGCCGTACGCAATGATTGAGACCGCGCTGGAAGACATCCGCGATGGCAAGTTCGTTATTGTGGTAGACAGCGAGGATCGCGAGAACGAAGGCGATCTGGTGATCGCCTCCGAGTTGGTCACGCCCGACGCTGTTAATTTCATGGCAAAGGAGGCGCGCGGGCTAATTTGCGTTTCCCTCACCGAGCCGAGGGCATTAGAACTCAATCTGGAGCCGATGGAACGCCGCAACACCAGCCTGCACAAAACCGCTTTCACCGTCAGCGTGGATGCGGTCAACAACACCACCACTGGCACTTCCGCTTTCGACCGTTTTGAGACCATCCGCACGCTAATTGCGCCCGACGTTGTGCCGGAGGATCTTGCGCGGCCGGGGCATGTCTTCCCAATCGTGGGCAAGGAGGGCGGGGTGCTCCGCCGCGCTGGGCACACCGAGGCCAGCATGGACCTGGCGCGCATGGCCGGGTTACAGTCCAGTGGCACCATCTGCGAAATCATGGCCGAGGACGGCACTATGGCTCGCGTCGCCCAGCTGCAGGCGTTCGGCCGGGAACACGGCCTGACCATGATTACTATCGAGGCGCTAATTCGTTATCGCCGCCGAAAGGAGGCGCTGGTCGAGCGCACCACCACCGTTTCGCTTCCCACCGATTTCGGGGAATTTACTTTGCATCTTTATGAGGACCAGTATGATGAAGATTCGCATGTCGCCCTGACGCTGGGCGATATTCGCGCGGATGAGCCCGTGCTGGTGAGGGTGCACTCGGAGTGTCTCACCGGGGATGTATTCGGCTCGCGGCGCTGCGATTGCGGCGGGCAGCTGCGGGCAGCCATGAAAGCCATTGCCGAGCACGGAGCGGGCATCATCGTTTACCTTCGTCAGGAGGGCCGCGGCATTGGGCTGAAACACAAGATAAAAGCGTACAAACTTCAGGAGGCCGGGCTGGATACGGTCGAGGCCAACGCCGAGCTAGGTTTTCCGCCAGACCTGCGGGATTACGGCGTCGGCGCGCAAATACTTTATGACCTCGGCGTGCGCAAACTTATCGTGATGACCAACAACCCGATGAAACTGGTCGGGCTGGAGGGCCATGGTCTTGAGATTGTGGATCGGCGACCACTCAACGTCGCTGTCACTGAGCTTAACCGACGCTATCTGCAGACCAAGAAACAGAAACTTGGTCACCTAATAGATTGACCATGATTGCCATTGCGGTGAGTGAATTCAACACGGAAATCAGTTCCGGTTTGCTGGCGGGTTGCCGGGCAGCCCTGCTGGAAGGCGGAATCCCGGAGCGCGACATAGATGTAACGCGGCTCCCAGGCGCGTTCGAGCTGCCTGCGGCCGCGGCGCAGCTCTGTGAGCAGCCCGAAGTGCAGGCCGTCATCACGCTGGGAGCCGTCATCCGCGGCGAGACCGACCATTATCATTACATCTCCGAGGCGGTCACCCACGGACTGATGCAGGTGACGCTGCGCAGCTCGGTGCCTGTTCTCTTCGGCGTGCTGACCTGCCAGACTGTGGAACTGGCGCGCGCGCGCTCGGAATCGACTGGCCCGCGCAACAAAGGCTATGAGATCGGCGCGACCGCTGTGGCCATGATTGCGCGCTGATGCGACGGGCCGCGCTTTGCCCGTAAGCGCAGAGGTGCCCAGCGCTGGAGCCGCGGTGTGCCATAGGCCGGTGCAGCCGCTGCTGGAAGCGGCGCTGGCCGATCAGCCTCTCTCTGCTTCCGATGGTTACGCGCTTCTGGCCGCGCCGGCGCAAGCGCTTCCCGAAATCTGCGCGGCCGCGCGCCGGTTGCGCGAGCGCTGCAAGGGCCGTACGGTCACCTACTCTCGTAAAGTCTTCATACCGCTCACCACGCTTTGCCGCGATAGCTGCGGCTATTGCACGTTCGCCAAGCCCCCCGGCGGCCCCGCCGCGCGCACGCTGAACCCGGACGAAGTGCTCGCCATAGCCCGCGCCGGCGAAAAGGCGGGCTGCAAAGAAGCACTCTTCAGCCTTGGCGAGCGCCCCGAGTTGCGCCATGAACTGGCGCGTGAGCAGCTGCGCTCGCTCGGACATGCCACAATGTTGGAGTATCTGCGCGCGATGTGCGTGCTGGTGCTGTGCGAGACCACGCTAATCCCGCACGTTAATCCGGGCGCGCTAACGGGCCATGAGATTTCCGCGCTGCGCCCGGTCAGCCCGAGCATGGGCATGATGCTGGAAAGCGTCAGCGAGCGTCTCACCGAGCGCGGCGAGCCGCACTACGGCTGCCCTGACAAGACCCCCGACGTGCGGTTAAAAACCCTGCGCGCAGCCGGGGAACTGTGCGTACCAGTTACCAGCGGAATCCTGGTCGGCATCGGCGAGATGCGCGCCGAGCGCGTGGACGCGCTGCTGGCACTGCGCCAGCTGCACGCGGATTACGCTCACATTCAGGAGGTCATTGTGCAGAACTTCCGCGCCAAGCCCGGCACGCGCATGGCGGGCTGCCGCGAGCCGGATGTGGACGAGATGCTGCGCACGCTGGCGGTGGCGCGCCTGCTGCTGGGGGGAGAGATGAATCTGCAGGTGCCGCCCAACCTGACGCCGCGCGAATACGGGCGGTATTTGTGTGCAGGCATTAATGATTGGGGCGGCGTCTCCCCGGTCACCCCCGACCACATAAACCCGGAGGCGGCCTGGCCAAAAATCAGCGAACTGAAAGCGGTCAGCGCCCGCGAGGGGTATACTCTGCGCGAGCGTTTGAGCGTTTATCCGCGCTACCTGCGTAAGCCCGAGCGCTGGATGCACGCCGCTTTTGGGCAGACCCTTCCGACGCGCGTGGACGCTTCCGGGCTGGTCAGGGAGGCCGAGACGATAACATGAGCAAAAGTGCTGGGGAGAACGGGGGTAACCGCGTTAACGGCCGGCTCCCGGCCGGGCTAAAGCCTGCCGTGGCGCGCGTGCTGGAGCGTGCGCTCGAAGAGCGCGAGATAAGCGCGGACGAGGCCGTACGGCTGTTCTCGGCCAGCGGCTGTGAGTTGCAAGCGCTGCTGTGGGTGGCGGACGAATTGCGCCGGCGCGCGGTCGGAAATGTGGTCACTTATGTGACCGTGCGCAACATTAATTTCACCAACATCTGCTACACCGGATGCTGCTTCTGCGCCTTCGCGCGGCGGCTAGATGACTCTGACGCACAGTGGCTCTCACTGGCGGAAGTGGCCGACCGCGCAGAGCATGCATGGCAGGTGGGCGCAACCGAGGTGTGCATGCAGGGCGGGCTGCACCCGCGCATGCCGGGCAGCCACTACCGCGACTTAATCATCGCCGTCAAGGAACGCGTGCCACAGATTCACGTTCACGCCTTCTCGCCTTTTGAAATCTGGTACGGCGCGCGGCGCAGCGGCGCAAGCTACGCCGACTTCTTGTCCGCGCTGAAGGAGGCCGGGCTCGGTTCTCTGCCCGGAACCGCGGCCGAGATTCTGGATACGGAAGTCCGCCGGCAGCTCACCCGGAACAAGCTAAGCGCGGAGCAGTGGGTGGAAATCATCACCACTGCCCATCGTCTGGGCATTCGCACCACGGCTACCATCATGTACGGGCATGTGGATGGGCCGCGTCATTGGGCGGAGCACATCGCGCTGCTGCGCGATATTCAGCGCGATACCGGCGGGTTCACCGAGTTCGTGCCGCTGGGCTTCGTGCATTACAACGCCCCCATTTTTCTGGATGGGCTCGCGCGGCCCGGCCCGAGCGTGGCGGAGAACCTACGCATGCACGCTGTGGCGCGCATTATGCTGCACGGCTTCATCCCGAACATCCAGGTCTCGTGGGTGAAATTGGGAGTACAGCTTTCGCAACGCTGCCTGCAGGCGGGAGCGAATGATTTCGGCGGCACGCTGATGGAGGAGACGATATCGCGTTCCGCTGGCGCCAATCACGGGCAGCACATGCGCCCGCAGGAATTCCGCCACCTAATTCGGGATATTGGGCGCGTTCCGGCACAGCGCAACACGCTCTACGAGCTGCTGCGCGCGCATGAAACCCGGCCTGCTCCTGCTTCTCATGGGGACGGCGATCCCGGTGCATTCGAAAGCGCCTTCTCGCGCGTCAGACTACGCACCTGATTTCCTCCACAGCCTCCGGATTTACCAGGCTGGTCATGTCGCCTGGGTCTTCGCCCAGAAAGGCGGCCCG
>MPMA02059520.1_pt1 | contig 10940 bp, 10 predicted proteins | sample 1617361 | NCBI WGS metagenome assembly MPMA02 (sample SAMN05944807, study PRJNA350692) | marine metagenome | biome: marine; feature: ODZ; material: water; isolation source: 180 m water sample filtered on 0.2 um supor filter | place: Pacific Ocean | collected 2012-04-08 | depth 180m m | reverse complement strand
TTATTAAAAACAAAAGATGGCCAAGGTAGAGTCGGTGCGTTCGAAATAATGAAATGCACACCCGCAATACAAAACTTAATTCGAGAAGCAAAAATTCATCAAATTCCAAGTATTATGCAAACAGCGGTTAGAGATGGAATGGTTACTATGGACAAATCTTTAGAGGAATTGGTGAAACAAGGAAAAATAGATCCAGGTGCAGCACGAGCAGGACAATAAAGGATTTTCAATAATAGAGTTACTTGTTGTTATTACAATTGTAGCTATTATTTCTGCTGTTGGTTATCCAAATTTCATGGATTGGCGCGAAGATAGAGAATTAAGAGCTGCTACAGAAAAAGTAAGCGCAATGATTACAAACATCAACACACAATTACAAAGAGGAAATTTTCAATACGTTCAACTTCAAATTAGACCTATAGGAACAACTGAAACAAATTTTTATTCGAAAGGCATGTATCAAGATACATTTTCAGATATTATTAGTGACTCTAATAAAACACTTGATTGTAGACTGGTTAACAGTGGTTATTGGGATGAACACAAAGTTGAAGAAACTACCAAGGCTGTATCTGTACATATTAATGGCGATGGATCAGTTTGTTTTTCAAAAGATGGATCTAAATTCAAAACTTCTGGAAAATTAGATAGCAATATAAATCTTAAAATTGCTGAACAAACTAAAGATGATTATGTTATTATCTGTACTACCAGTAATGCTAAAAATTCTGGTGGTAAATGCGGAGTTAATAAATCTTCTGGATTAGAAAAACCTGCTTACTTGGTGCTTTGGTCAAGATTTGGTACAGTAAAAAAATACAAATGGAGTGGAAATGATTGGACTACACAATAAAAGAAAGTCTGAAAAAGGAATGACTTTGTTAGAAGCGCTAGTTTCTACTGCAATTATCGGAATTGGCTTTGTTGCTATATTTCAAATGGTTAATTATTCAGTACAATCAATAGATGTCTCGGGTGAGAGAACTAAGTCTAATTACCTGGCTGGTATGGTTGCAGAAGACTTAATTTCTGAAAAACACTCAAACTCTCCAACAAAAGACGTTGAGCTTATGGATTATTTGATATTAAATAAAGTATCAGGTACCTCTTCATGGAGAATGGGAAGTTGTTCTTCTGGAACTTCAAGCTCAGGGTCTTTTACTAATGCTGCGCAGAATAAATTCAAAAAATGGGACGATAGATTTTCTACAAGAAGAATTAAATGCAAAGGCAATCAAGATATTAAATTTTTAAAGGTATTTGATATTTGTAATAACTCTGCATCAGGCAATAACTGCAAATACAACAATGCTCAAGCTTATAATGGTACTGGTATTTATGACAAGTGGTACTTAGGAAAGATGGAAATAAATATGAATAACGGCAGTAAGAAAAAATATCTTTATTTCCAAATTCATTAAATGAAAAAAAAATTAAGATCTATTGCAGGTGTAACTCTAATTGAAATTTTAATTGGAATTTTAATTTCATTTGTAATGATGGCTGCAATGTTTACGTCTTACACTGTAGTTAATAATACATATTCACAAGTAACTGATCGAGCAAAAATTTCTACAGCTGGAAGAGATGTTATAGGAATGATATTAAGAGATATTCGACTGGCAGGATTTAAATATTTCAACGACAATGTTCAAACTTCAAATGAACATGCTCCTATCATAATTACTAAATCATCTAACTTCGCTCAAAATTGCGACAAGATTAAAATTGTTTATGGGAGTATTGCAGGAAAACCAACTGGAACCCCGCCTAGGTATACTTATGAGAGATATAAAATTACTTATCAATGTAAAAGGTCGAAAGTTCCAAATAAAAGTGCCCCGCCTTTGCCTGGAAATAAATTTCCACCTATTGATGCTTTTGCAATTTATAAATCAATAGAAAAATGGAACACTGTTTCTAAGGCATGGGATGATCCAAAAACGGATGGTAATGATAATACTTATGAACCTGAAATAATTGTCGACTACATAAGTGATTTAGTTTTTAATCCAATTGATGAAACAGGTCTTTTAATTAAACCGCCCCCTACTCCAACAAATGCAACTAAAGATAAATTATATAAAATAAGGACTGTTGATATTGCATTAACCGTTAGGTCCACAAAAGATTTCTTTAGAAATTCAAAACTAAGAAAAATACTTGCAATGACAGATTCTATGAGAAATATAAAAAAAACGGATAAATTTTTAAGAGACACAATAGTTGTTACAGCTCACGCAAGGAATATGGGACTATGATAAAGAAAAAGAATGAACAAGGTTTTGCTTTAGTACTTTCATTAGTCTTAATGTTAGCAATGTCATTGATGGGAGGTGCATTAATAGTTATTTCAGCGAGCGACCACCAAAGTAATAATAAGAGTGATGAATATCAGCAAACATTCTACGTTGCTGAAACAGCCCTTTTAGAGGGTGAAAAATATTTGCTTAATCAGTTTTTAGGACCTTGGAACATCTCATCACATAAAAGAGATGTAACAAAAAAAAATTTACCATCAAATCAAACTTCTAATTTTAATGGTCAAATGACAAAAAAAAACTATAAAACGTCTAATAAATTTTATTTTAATACATCAAATTATTGTTTTAAAAGTTTTCCTGAAATACCTAATGATTTTAAGGTTGTAGCTGCAGAAAGTTGGAATTTTGGGGATGTAATTAGAGATAGTTTTAATAATAACGCATCAAAAACAGAGAAAGATGAAGCTGAAAGATTAAAAGGTTACTATTATGAATATTTTGTCACAAGAATAGGTTCGGCACCTTTTAAAGGTTCGGGTCAAAGCATAAAAAAAAAATCTGGAGATACTGGAAATAATGGAATGGCCTATAGAATATTTGGTTGTGGAATAAAAGCTGAAAAACATCAATTTAGTGTTCAAAAACAAAAACACGAGGTAACAAATAAAACAAAAAGAATGATTGTAGCTTTAGAAAGCGTTATTGTTCTTCCTAAATAAACCAATATGAACGATATTAATAATAAATTAAATTTTGAAATAGTATAAATATAGAATTAGATGAGAATTTTTATTAAAGCAATTTTTCTTCTTTTAATTTTTAACACTTTCGCTTTTGCGGCTTGTGATGTGAAAGCAAAATTTGGAGAAAAGAAAGATGTTTTTGAAAAAAAAGAAATAGCAGGTAGAGCTTTCCCATCAGAATATCCAGGTCTTGAAATTTATCCTATTCTTGCAAATGATATTTGCCCAAATGAAAAACTTGATGACATTGCTATCGAGTATAGGTTTTTATATGATGAATTAATTGCAATTAATTTTATAGCATTAAACGATGATCGAAACATTCCATCTGAAAAATTAACTTTAATGAATTATGTGAAAAAAACTTACGGAGACTTTGATACGACCAATAATCCAAAAGCTTATAATGATTTTCATGTTTTTGAAAAATCTAATTGGTTTGTAGTTTATCAAAGGTTGCCAGGTGAAGGTGGAATTATGGATGAGCAAATGTATCTATCAACTCCTGCTTTTGATGAAAAGCTTGGAAGATTTTATGCGGATAAAGAAATGGAGATGTTAGAAAATTCACAATGAAAATTAAAAAGTTAATATTCAGTTTCTTAATTTTATTTCTTTCAACAGAAAATTTATTTGCAAAAGCTTTACCGCCTGGATCAGGTATAGGAGATGTTCCTGCAAATGTATTAATCATGCTTGATAAATCTGGAAGTATGGGATCGCGTATGGGTGGAGGAACCGCAGCTCTTAGATATCCTTACGATGCAGATGCGGACAGCAATGGTGATATTATTGTTTCACAGTATAGTAGAGATGGAGTTAAGAAATTTGTATATGCTTCAGCAACCGCAGACACGGGATTTGGATATAATGGTGTTTCAGGAAAAGGTAATTCAAGGTATGAAGGGAATTCAAATTGTAAAACCTCATGGTCTTATAGTGGCGAAACCTATAATGGTGTTTATTATACCACTGCATATTACGAGAGATCAGTTGTAGCTATTAGAGCAAGTGACGGGATATGTCTTAGAAAATATTATCTTGGTTTTTATCCTTATAATATGACAATAGATAAAAGTACTGGTTATTTATATGTGGGAGGTAGTAACGGATATAAAACAATAAACCTTAGTACTAACTCTATTTATAATTGTGGTGGAAATAGTGTTCATAGGTACGCTTATGGTGCTACTATTACTGGTGGTTATATATACCATTCTTATTCTAACCGGATTTATAGATCCAGTTTAAATACGAACACAATGAAATGTCCTGGTTCGAGTTCTAATAGTTTTTATTATCCTGAAGGTAGCTATGTAGGTTTGCAAGCTGATCCAAACAATACAAATGTATTATACATTTTGTCATGGAGTAATAGTCGATTAAGAAAACTTACTGTAGCCTCAAGTGGTTCTTCATACACACTGAATTGGACTAAAGGTGCGAGAAGTATGTCTAATTCTTCTGCATCTAGCTTATATTGGTACTATCCTTGGGGTTTAGGTTGGGATGATAATAATAACAGATTGCTTGGTGCAAATTTAAATAATGGACAAGTTCACATAATGGATAGTAATGGCACCTGGATCAAAAGTATTGGAGGAAGACCTCAAACTAGAATGCAAGCCGCTCAGGATGCAATTAAAGCTCTTGTTACAGACTCCTCGCTGACTTCAGGAGTAGATTTTGGGTTTGCTTATTGGGCTTCTGGTTCATCGGGCTTTAATAGCTGGAGAGGTAACCATAAAACGGGATCTGGCCGCGCAATTCCATGTTCTAGTTATAACTGTCTAAAAGTACCTATCTATAAAGGAGGTGCAGCTCAAATAGCTAAAATGATTAATACAGTCAACCCTGGAGGTGGGACTGATGCAATGGCGTTTATGCGTATTGCTGATCAATATTATAGAAACACAACCTACTCACCCATAGATAAAAATTCTAAATGTCAAAAATCTTATATTTTAGTAATTGGTGATGGTGATTGGTATGGTCATAATAGTGCTGTGCGTACTGCAAGAATGCTTTACAACAACAATGAAATTTCAACTTTCACTGTAGCATTTGGAACTGGTATAAGTTCAAATGGATTAAGAAACTTTAATCAATTAGCTCTTGCCGGTGGAACTAAAAAAGCAATTGTTGCTACAACAGCGGCATCACTAACTACACAACTTAAACAACTAATTAACCAAATTATTGCATCTAAGCTTTCATTTACTGCTCCAGCAATTACTGCAACAATAGAAGAAGGTGGATCTTTATACCAAGCACAATTTGATTATCAGCAAAATAAAGAGTGGATTGGAACAATTTCAAGAACTAAAATAAATGGTGATGGAAGTATAGATACAACAGACAAAGGAAATTGGTCAGCAGCAGAAAAGATGCCTAGCCCATCCTCTAGAAAAATTTGGAGTGTAATACCTGGAACTGATTATAAAACTGATTACAATAACTTTAAAGACTCAAATGCTACAGAGATAGGAAACGTTTTCGCATTATTTGGAAATGATATATTGGATTATCATAGAGACACTAATAATTCTGCTGGCTCATCATTAAATAGAAGATGCGCAAGTTCTGCAGGTGTTATAGATGGGACATCTGATGATTTAAGTGGACTAGTAAATTTTATTAGAGGATCTGACTATTTTGATTATGATGGCGACTGTAATTTAACTGAAGATAGAAAAAGTGCTAATGGTAAAAAGATTTACCTAGGAGATATTTATCACTCTCAATTAATTGTTGTAGGCGCTCCATCTGCTGAAACTGGATTTTCAAGTACTAACCAAGAATCTTATTTTAGATCTGTAAACGGTTATGGTGCTTGGGCACAATCACTTTCAAATAGACAAGAAGTTATTTACGCAGGATCTAACAGTGGAATACTTCATGCAATAGATACTAAAACAGGAGTGGAAAAATGGGGATTTGTTCCTCCTCTTATTGCTCCAAGTTTACCATTGGTGATGAACACTAACTTGAACTTACCAGGAGGCGGAGGAACTAATGCTATTTTTGGTGTGGACGGATCTATTGTCGTGCATGATATATATTTCAAAAGTCCATTAGGCTCTCAAAAAAAATGGCACACAATTTTATTTGCTCCATATGGCAGAGGTGGTGGTGGTATGAGTGTTTTAGATATAACTAACCCTAATAAACCACTTCATTTATACTCTATATATAATGATAAAATTAATAACCGAGTTTATCGTGTAGATCATAATCAAGTAATATATAATTATGACTATATCTCTAATTCTTATTCATTAGCATCATTTGAAGAGTCAATTACAGTTACAGATAATTATGTTAACAATAATAGTGTTTCCAACACTTGTAATGCTTCAAAATCTACATCTTGTTATAAATCAAGAACTTTTACTCTCGGAGTTCAAGGTCTTAGCAAAAGTGATGTACGAGTAACTTATAATGGAAATAACTATACTAACTTCAATGTAACTACAAATTCTAGTGGAGATAGTGAATTTACATTTAGTCATCAAATGACTTATAGCGCTGATCCAGGTAGTACTAACACGAGCTCAGAACTTGGAGTATTTATCAAACCTGGTTCTAAACAAACAGGAGTTCAAACGCATCCTGAATATGATTACAGCCAACTGGGAGAAACATGGTCTGATCCTAGAATATTTAGAATACCTAATAATGGTACTGGTGATAATAATATTTTAGATGATGTTTATGTTGCTGCAATGGGTGGAGGATTTGGAACTCAATACGAGGGAGTTGGATCAAATTTAACAATAATTAATTTAGAAGATGATGCTAATCCAATGAGTATATATAAAAGAATAGAAATTGAAGATACGGCAACTAGTGATATCGTTAACTCTATTCCAAGCTCAATAGTTCTCGTTACACCTGATACTGCAAGAGGATTAACTTACTCTGGTGGTTTAGTTTATATAGGTGATCTTGAAGGAAAAATTACAAAAATAAATTTAACCAACATGCCAGATGATGGGACTGGTAATTCAATTAAATTATATGACAAAACAACCCTTTTCACAGCAGGTTCTAATAAAGCAAATGGTAGATATATGTATCATTCAATGGATGCAACAATTGGTGATACCACAAATATGTTGTGGCTGTTTGCAGGTACGGGTGATTACGAAAGAATTAATGATACGACCTCAGGTGTACAAAATTATATGTTAGGAATAAAAGATAGAGACTATCCTTTATATAAAGAAGTAGCTAAACCAGCATCGGCAGATGATATTACTAAATGTAAAAATACCACAAATGATACAACAGGTGCTAAATGTCCTAAGAGTGCAGATAAAGGTTGGTACGTTAGTTTAAGAAACTTTGCAAAAGTAACTGCAGAACCAACTGTATTTAAAGGACAAGCTTATTTCCCAGTTTATGAACCAACACGATCTTTAAATAAATGTAGTTTAGGAGATGCTTACATTTGTGGTGTAGATGATGAATGTGGAACAAACATTTCATCACAATTAGGTCAGACAATTGGTAAACATAATAAATGTGCTTGGGTTGGACAAGGTGTTTTATCTAAAATTGTAACCTTTGCAGGTAAACTATTTGCTAATATTGCGGGTCAAGTAGATTGTAGTAAAATTAAAGATGCTAAAAAAAGAAAAGAGTGCGAAGATTCTGGTAAAAAAGATTTAATATCTATCGGTGCAGCTTCTGGACAAGTAAATACGTATAGAAGTTCTTGGCGACATAATTTCTAAAAAACTAAGTATTAACCTTAATAACCAAGTGGTTTAAATATTTCAAAATAAAAATAAATAATCCATGCAAACATAGTGGTCATCGTGAAAAAAATTAAAGCAAGTCCAACTAATGTGTCTTGATTAATTTTTTTTCTCCATTTTTTTGGAAAAAAAACTAAAGAATAAGCATAAACAATAATGAATATGTTTAATGCAGATATAACTATATTTACAAATAAAAATTTGTCCATTTTGATTAAAAAATTAAATTTGTTAAATCGTTTTTAAAAACTAAATACAATAAAGTTCCAAAAATTATATAGGGTCCAAAAGGTATTTGAGAAGTCATTTTTTTTGATTTTTTTAATAAATCTGGAATCACGCTTATAAGAGCTATTATTGAAGAAAGAAAAATTACAAAAGGAATTGCAATCCAACCAAACCAAAATCCAATTACCGCAAAAAGTTTTGCATCTCCTAAACCCATTCCTTCTTTTTTTCTAATTTGTTTATAAAAAAATATAATCGACCAAATTATTCCGTAACCCAGCAGTCCGCCGATTAAAGAATTAATATAATTTGGAAAAATTGAGTTTAAATTGGGATCAAAAGATTTAATAAAACCTAAAGCCATCATTGAAAATGTTAATACATTTGGAATGATAAAATGTTTTAAGTCAATAAAAAATATTATGATGAAAGACAAATTTAAAATCATTAGCAATACTGTTGTTAGAGTAATGCCATATAAATAATAAATACAAAGAAATGATAAAATGCTTATGAATTCAACAAGTGCATATTGAAAAGAAATTTTTTTTTTACATTTTCTACATTTTCCACCTAGCAAAAAATAAGAGATTAATGGAATATTATCATACCAAACAATTTTTTTCTTACATTTGGGACAATAAGATCTGCCAGAGGCAACTCCTTTATCTTGTGGAAGACGATAAATACACACATTGGCAAAACTACCCCAAAGAGCTCCCAAGATTATTACAAGAATAAAATCCACTAATGATATTTGATTATAATTTGAAGTTTGAAGTTACTTGGATAAATCCATCTATAAGAAATTGAACCATTAATACCGCATCGTGTAGATGTATGTACAAATTGGGACTATTAATTATAATCTCCATAGTTGTAAAATTTATCAAAATCAGCTTAAATTGCCAGAAAAATAAATGTTTTTATTTAAACCAAATAAGCCAGAAGTAGAAAAGAAGGAAGAAGATTCAAAAGTAAACATTGATTTTGAAATTATTACCAAAATGAATCAAGAGTTTGCTCTCTCTCTTGATTTAAATGATACTTTAAAAACTGCTCTTCAAGTAATTATTACAAGAATTAATGCTCAAGCAGCAAATATATTTTTAATTAATGAAAAAAAGAAAAAATTTGAATGTATTGCATCGCTGCACCAAGATTATTTAGATGAATACGAGCTTGATTTAACCGATGGAGTGATGGGTAGAGCTGTTGAGCAAAAAAAATGCATCAGAGTTGGAAATGTCAAAAAAGATGTCAGGGAAATTGCAGAATTTTATTTTGATTTAGATAATAAAACTAATTTTACAACATATTCAGTTTTATGCTCACCGTTAATTGCAGCAAATGAATGTATTGGGGTCATTCATTGTTTAAATAAAAAAACAGATGATAAATTATTTATCGAAGATGATAGACAATTATTAGAAACTCTTTCAGCTCCTGCGGCTCTTGCCATTAGAAATGCTAAAATGGCAAAAGAGATGGTTGAAAAAAATAAAATTCAAAAAGAAGTAGAAATTGTTGGTGAAATTCAAAAATCTCTATTATCGCAAAATAAAAAAGATCCCTTCCCTATTGCTGGAATTAACATTCCTGCAAAAGTAGTTTCGGGTGATTTTTATAATTTTTCTGATTTAGGTGATGGTAAATATGGTTTTGGTGTTGCAGATGTATCCGGAAAAGGAATTAAATCTTCGCTGTTAATGTCAAAAGCATCAAGTTTATATAGATGCTTAAGTAAAACAAATTTTTCTGCAGCTGAATTATTAGTACAATTAAATGATGAAATTTGTGAAACCACTTCAAGAGGAATGTTTGTAACAATGTTGATTGGAATTTATGATAGCAATAAAAAAGAAATGTTGCTTTCAAGTGCGGGTCATGAACCACCAATTATCTTTTCTAAAGACGGATCATTTTCAAATTATAATGAAGCAGGACCTCCTTTAGGAATTATGCCAAAAACAAAATATACCGAACACACTATTTCTTTTGTAGATAGCTCAATGTATATTTTTACAGATGGCATTACAGAAATAAAAAATCCAAGTGGAGAAATGTTAGGATCAGAAGGTTTTCAAAATTATATTAAAAAATATCAAGTCACTCCAAATAATGAGAGATTAAAAACAATAATTGATGATATTTTGAATACAGGACATATTCAAAAAGACGACTTAACAATCGTCGTTATTGATGGCAAATAGAATTATCTTAAATATTGCTTAGTAGTTAAATTGTCTCAAATTGAAATTGCTACCTATTTTAGGTAGAATTCCACCCAAAATGGGTATACAAAATTATGTGAAAGAAAACTATGCCAAAAACAAATTTGATTAAAGAATTCATTAACAAAAAGGATGCCAATCCAAAAGAAACTCCTTTCTCTGAAAGTTATTATCATTGGTTAATGTTCATGATTAATCATGCAAGAAGAATTCCTATAGAATTAAATATTGATCTTGAATCATTTTTAATCATTCAAACAATTGCTAGCCATTCGGTTTATCTTCTAAATAAAAAAGGTAGCAAAAGTTTTTCTGATTTAGAAGAAGAGTTCGAATTATTATTTACAAGTTATGGTAAAAAAAAAGATATTCATAAACTAAAATATTCAACCGTAGCTCAAGTATTGGAGATACCAAGAGAAACTGTAAGAAGAAAAATAACAGCGCTTGTTAAAAAAAAAATATTAAAAGTTTCACCGAAAACCGGGATTTGCTTAGATAAAAATTATCTAAAAATTTATAATGAATTTGCATACAAAACAAGCATTGAAATAGCTAAACTTGTTAGAAAATGGAATAACATTGGGGCAATAAATAAAATTTTGGAATTTAGTAATAAGTATTTATGAAAAAGTTTTTGTATGGTCTTTATGATTTCGCAAACTCTTCTTATACTGCCGTTATAATTACATTTGTTATATCAACATA
>MPMA02067599.1_pt1 | contig 10945 bp, 8 predicted proteins | sample 1617361 | NCBI WGS metagenome assembly MPMA02 (sample SAMN05944807, study PRJNA350692) | marine metagenome | biome: marine; feature: ODZ; material: water; isolation source: 180 m water sample filtered on 0.2 um supor filter | place: Pacific Ocean | collected 2012-04-08 | depth 180m m | reverse complement strand
CTCATGATCTGGGAGGAAAATTCCTTTGAAAACAGGGGTTGTGGCGACCGCGGCTGGAGAGACGCCGGGGCGTCTCCCCATTGGAGGGCACCATATCTCTACCGACCGGCTCCGGCAATCCATCATTGCGCGCTTTTGTTTTTTTGCTTTTAGCGGTTGAAGAGAGAACGATTCCCCAACACTATGGATTTTAATTCCAGATTGGATTTTTAAGACGGAGCCCCCCGGTCATGTCCCAGAACGAGCTTTCAGCCACATGGCATGAACGGGCCTTGCAGGTTCTCCGCGAACGGGGATGGTCGCGGGCCGAACTGGCCAGGCAGAGCGGTGTCTCCAAGGAAAGCATCTACAAATATCTGGTCGGGAGCATCGACAAGCCGCGGGGTGATAACCTGCGCGCCATCTCCCAGGCACTGGGGGTGAGCGAGGTCTGGCTTACTTTCGGCACGGGGGAAAAACAGGTGCTCCAGGCTTCTGTGCCTCCCCACGAGGACATCTCCCCCTGGGACGCGGCGGGCCAGGCGGTTCTGCTCTCGGTGGACGAGATGTACCGGGCCGATGCGTTGGCTATCGAAGCCGGGGTATCGGGCCTGGAACTGATGGAGGCGGCAGGCACCGCCATTGTCCGTGAAATCATCCAGCGCTGGAGCAAAATACCGGTACTGATCCTGTGCGGGCCGGGCAATAATGGCGGCGACGGATTCGTGACGGCGCGCCTGCTCGAGGCCCAGGGCTGGCCCGTGCGGCTGGTCCTGTTGGGGGAGAAAGAGAAACTCAAGGGCGATGCCGCCGCAAATGCCGGGCGCTGGAAGGGAGTGGTGAGCGGCCTTCGCGAATCCCTCTTTAAAGACGCGCCACAAGGCGGGGAATTGGTGGTGGACGCTCTGTTCGGGGCGGGGCTGACGCGGCCCTTGGAGGGGGCAGCGGCGTGGGCCGTGAAAGAGCTGGAGCGGCGTCATCTGCCGGTGGTCGCCGTGGATGTGCCGAGCGGAGTTCACGGCGACAGCGGCCATATCCTGGGGGGCGACCGCGGCGATGACGGTGGCGTGGCGGCACGGGCCCAACTCACCGTCACCTTCTTCCGCCGCAAGCCGGGCCACCTCCTGTTTCCCGGGCGCGGCCTGTGCGGCGAAGTGGTGACGGCGGATATTGGCACCCCAGTTGCGGTTCTCGACAACATCACCCCCAAACAGTACGAAAACAGTCCCACCCTGTGGCGGGAGCTGTATCCGGCCCCCACATCCGAGGACCACAAATACAGCCGCGGCCACGCCGTGGTGGTGGGGGGCGTCCAGATGACGGGCGCGGCGCGGCTGGCGGCGCGGGCGTGTCTGCGCGCCGGGGCTGGGCTGGTAAGCATCGCCTGCCCGGCCGAGGCCTGGCCGGTCTACGCGGCCACCACGTTAGGCATTCTCACAGTTCCCCTGGCGGGTCTCGATTCCCTTTCCGGCCTGTTGGCCGACGAGCGCAAGAATCTCTACCTTCTGGGTCCGGGCAACGGCATCAGCGGCGAGACCCGGGCGCGGGTGCTGGCGGTGCTGGGGGCGGGACGGCCCTGTGTCCTCGATGCCGACGCCCTCAGCGTGTTTTCCAAGTCGCCGGAAGTCCTGTTCGATTCCATCCGTTCGCCCTGTGTGCTGACCCCCCATGAAGGCGAGTTCCGGCGCCTGTTCGGCGACATGGAGGAGGAGGGCAAGCTGGCGCGGGTGCGCTCGGCGGCGCGGCGTAGCGGCGCCGTGGTCCTTCTCAAGGGGGCCGATACGGTGATAGCAGACCCCCAAGGCAACGCCGTCATCAACGGCAATGCGCCGCCGACGCTGGCCACGGCGGGGTCCGGCGACGTGCTGGCCGGGTTTATCGCCGGCCTCATGGCCCAGAACATGCCCCCCTTTGCCGCCGCTTGTGCCGGGTCCTGGATACATGGCGCGGCGGGTGCTTCTTTCGGCCCCGGCCTGATCGCCGAAGACCTTCCCGATCTCCTGCCCGCGGTCTTGCGTGGCCTCGCTTCCAAGGCCCCTATTTAAATAGGGTTGTTTGTTCTGGCTAATGGAATAAAATCGCCTGTTATGGCTGATGAAAAGCATTCTAAGTTGGAGTTTTTTCGGGCTTTAGCCCGACTTGCCAAGCAAAAAGATCTAAACGCGGAGACGAGGATTTCGAGCTCAGACGTGACTCCGGGATCGGTATTTTGCAAAAACGGTGAAGGCGGGCGTGTGAAGACCGCCCGCGTTCTTTCCGTGGGAGAGGACGAATGCGGCATCCCCCATGTCCATTTCGAGGTGGGCCTCAGGCATCCCTCTTTCAGCTATATGCTCGATTCACGAGTTCTTGCTCTTTCTTCCTTTTCCCGCCAGTACCCCAACCGCATCTGAGTCAAGCCGCTCTGGAACGCCGGCCCCTGGGGGACGGGCCGCTTCCGTCCTGATTTCCACTGTGCTATAGAAGGTCCGCATTTTCCGGGCCGGTGGACCGTCGGCAGATATAGGCGCCGCTTGCCAAGGGCCTGTGTACCTCGAGAGGGTTTTCACGACCGTTCGTGTGTCTGGGCCAACTTCGCGGGCGTGGCGGAACTGGTAGACGCGCTGGCTTTAGGTGCCAGTGGAGCAATCCTTGGGGGTTCGAGTCCCTCCGCCCGCACCAAAATTCTTGTGGGGTTATCCTCATTTTTTATATTAATTTTTTAAATTAGATTTTTAATTTAATACATTGATATAAATATTATAAATATGAGCAGAGATAAGGGCAAATGCAGATAACGGAAATCAAATCCGAAGGACTGGCCCGTGAGCTCAGGGTGGTGGTTCCCGCCCAGGAGCTGGACCGCCAGTTGGAGTTGCGTTTGCAGGAAATGGGCCGGACGACGAAGATTCCTGGTTTCCGTCCCGGCAAGGTGCCCCTGGCCATGCTGAAGAAGCGTTATGCCTCTTCGGTCATGGGCGACATTCTCGAATCCACCGTCAACGCCACTTCCCAGCGCGCCATGGAGGACAAGAACCTGCGCCCCGCGAGTCAGCCCAAAATCGAGATCACCTCCTACGAAGACGGCGCCGACCTGGAATACAACATGGCGCTGGAAGTCATGCCCGAGATACCCGATCTCGATCTCGCCAACCTCTCCTTCGAGCGGCTTTACACTGAACCCGACGAAGCCAAGGTCACTGAGGGACTGGAGGAGCTGGCCAAGGTACACAAGCGGTTCAAAACCGCCGGGGCCTCGCATAAGGCCGAGATGGGCGATCAGATCCTGTTCGACTATGTGGGTAAGATCGACGGCGTGGCCTTCGACGGCGGATCGGGCGAGGGTGAGGAGATCGAACTCGGCTCGGGGCGTTTCATTCCCGGCTACGAGGAACAGATGGTGGGCGTGGCGGCGGGCGAGGAAATCGAGATCAAGGTCACCTTCCCGGAGACCTATCATGCGTCGGAAGTGGCCGGAAAAGAGGCTGTTTTCGATGCCGCCGTCAAGGAAGTGCGCACATCCGCTCCCATCGCCATTGACGACGAGTTGGCTAGGGACATGGACCTGAAAAACCTGGAGGAACTTAAACAGATGGTGGTAGGGCGGCTCGAACGTGAATACTGGGGAATTTCCCGTATCCGCCTGAAGAGGGTTATTGCCGACACCCTGGTGGAGAAATGCAAAGTCACCCTGCCCGAAGGCATGGTGGAGGACGAATTCCAGTCCCTGATGGAGAAATACGAGGCAGAAAAGAAAGCTGCCGGGGAAGAGGCCACCGGGGATGGAGACGGGGAATCCAAAAAAGCAGAATTCCGCGCTGCTGCCGAGAGGCGTATCTTTCTCGCCCTGGTCTTGGCCGAACTGGGACACCGCAACAATATCAAAGTGGAGGAGTCGGAAGTTATGAAGGCTCTGCAGGCTGAGGCTGCCCGCTATCCCGGCCAGGAACAGCAGGTCATCAGCCATTACCAGCAGAATCCTCAGATGATTCAGGGATTTCAGGCCCAGATTTACGAAGAAAAGGTCCTTGACTTCATTGTCGAGATGGCGGAAGTGACTGAACGCAAGGTGGATTTAAAGGAACTTCTCGAGGTGCCCGGGGAATCGGCGGCGGCCAAGCCTTCATCCGGGTCACAACCGAAGAAAAAGAAGGCCACGACCAAAGGAGCCAAAACCAAGGCGGCCAAGAAAAAATAACCCCCATATCCTCCACGCCACCAATTTCTTTGTGGCAGGGCGGTGCGCCCCCCCCGGATAATCCCGGACAAGACCCGGGCAGTTTCCTGGAGCATATTCCAGGATCAGCGTCAGGGATAGGAAGCCCATGAACGAAACAAACGAATCAGGCGATTTTTACATGAACACCCTCGTGCCCATGGTGGTGGAACAGACTAACCGTGGCGAGCGCGCCTACGACATCTATTCCCGCCTTCTCAAAGAGCGGATTATCTTTATCACTGGCACCGTTTCCGACGATGTGGCAAGCCTGGTCTGCGCCCAGTTGTTGTACCTGGAATCGGAAAATCCGAAAAAGGACATCTCCTTCTACGTCAATTCCCCCGGCGGCGCGGTGACGTCAGGACTGGCCATCTACGACACCATGCAATACATCCGTCCCGATGTCAGCACCGTATGTGTCGGCCAGGCGGCGTCCATGGGATCACTACTATTGGCGGCCGGCGCCGCGGGCAAGCGGTACTGCCTGCCGCACAGCCGGATCATGGTGCATCAGCCCTCCGGCGGGATCCAGGGTCAGGCCGCCGACATTGAAATCCACGCCAATGAAATCCTCGCCCTGCGCGCCAGGCTCAACCAGATCTATGCCACCCACACCGGCCAGACCCTAGAGGCCATCGAAGAGGCTATGGACCGGGACAAGTTTTTGTCGGCGGAAGAAGCCAGGAAATTCGGCCTCGTCGACGAGGTGGTGGATAAGCGTCCCGAACCGGTCGATGACGGGGAAAATGACGACGTGGAAGAAAAGTAATCATTCGGCAATAATGTAACACTTGGAAATCTTCCCGCTCTGGCATTAACCATTTCTTGAATTTTCCTGAACAAGCCTTTAAGAACGAAAGCTTTTTTCACTAACAGGGGACGCATCTGAAGCTGCGAAGTGCAGATTTAATTTGCTCCCCAAGGGACGATCATGGGACGGCTGCCTTTGACTCTCTTCCGCGCGGCGGGGGGGCAGACAGTTTTTGCCTGGGTTTTTGGCGTTGTGTGAGCGCCTCCTGACTGGGTAACATGTCTGTCAAGAGCCGGAGGCGAATCCAAATCAAGGCGGCCTGTGTGGAGAGGACATGAACAAGTCTAGCGGCGACGACTCCAAGAATACTCTCTATTGCTCTTTCTGCGGCAAGAGTCAGCACGAGGTGCGCAAGCTTATTGCCGGCCCGACGGTGTTTATCTGTGATGAATGCGTCGAGCTGTGCATGGACATCATCCGCGAAGAGCATAAATCCACCCTGGTTAAATCCGATAACGGCGTGCCCACGCCGGCTGAGGTGTGCAAGGTTCTCAACGACTATGTCATCAGCCAAGACCATGCCAAGCGCGTCCTCTCGGTGGCCGTCCACAATCACTACAAGCGTCTGGCGCAGGGGAGCAAGGCCAGCGACGTGGAGCTGGCGAAATCCAACATTCTGCTGATCGGTCCTACCGGTTGCGGCAAGACTCTGCTGGCGGAAACCCTAGCCCGCATCATTGACGTGCCCTTTACCATAGCCGACGCCACTACCCTGACTGAGGCCGGCTATGTGGGCGAGGACGTGGAGAACATCATCCTCAAGCTCCTCCAGACCGCTGATTACAATGTGGAACGGGCACAGCGCGGCATTGTCTATATCGACGAGGTGGATAAAATCAGCCGCAAGTCGGACAACCCCTCCATTACCCGCGATGTCTCGGGCGAGGGCGTGCAACAGGCACTTCTCAAGATCATGGAGGGAACCGTCGCTAGCGTCCCGCCCCAAGGCGGACGCAAACACCCGCAACAGGAATTTCTCCAGGTCGACACCACCAATATCTTGTTTATTTGTGGCGGTGCCTTCGCCGGGCTAGAAAAAATCATCAACGCCCGTGGCAAGGGCTCTTCCATCGGTTTCGGCGCCGATGTACAGAGCCCCGATGATCGCCAGACGGGCGAAGTGCTGCTCGGCGTGGAGCCCGAGGATCTGTTGAAATTCGGCCTCATCCCCGAGTTCATCGGCCGTTTGCCGGTGGTCGCCACTCTGAACGATCTCGACCAGGACGCGCTGGTAGAGATTCTCACCAAGCCCAAGAATGCCCTGGTGAAACAATACCAGCGCTTGTTCGACATCGAGGGAGTTCACCTTGAATTTGCCATGGACGCCCTGCGTGGTATTTCCGAAAAGGCCCTGGCGCGCAAGACCGGGGCCCGGGGTCTGCGTTCAATTCTGGAACATATCCTGCTCGACACCATGTTCGAGCTTCCCGGCCTTTCCGATGTGGAGGAAATCGTCGTCAACCGCGAAGTGATCGAAGGGCGCGCTAAGCCCCTCTATATCTACACGGAAAGTCAGGAGGACATCGAATCAAGCGCCTGATGTCCCGGGTCCATGCCGGAGTTAATGCTCTGTTTAATGCTCCGGGCCTCTTGACCCCGGCGCTTTCGGGTGCCACCTACTGGACAGGTTATGAACAGTTTCGGGCGCAAGGCTTTTGTGGAATGTCCCGCCGCGCCGTTTGGCGGCGACCCTGCCGGTGACGCTTATTTGAGGAAAGAACCCCATGCTCCCAAATGACAACGAAGCAGAAACCGAGATGAACCCTCTCTATCCGGTACTACCGCTTCGCGACATCGTGGTCTTTCCACATATGATCGTGCCCCTGTTCGTGGGGCGCGAGAAATCGGTACGTGCGCTCGAAGATGTGATGCAGGACGACAAGCAGATCCTTCTCGTTGCCCAGAAGAATGCCGCCCAAGACGACCCCGAACCCGAAGATATCTACACCGTGGGCACGGTGGGCACGGTGCTTCAGCTTCTCAAACTACCTGACGGAACGGTGAAGGTTCTGGTGGAGGGTGGCGAACGCGCCCGCATTACGGACTATACCGACAACCAGGAATTCTTCCAGGCCCACGCCGAGATCATTCCCGACCGCATGGATGATGACCAGGATGATGACCAGGAAGTGGAGGGGCTGTCACGTACGGTTGTCGCCCAGTTCGAACAGTACATAAAGCTCAACCGCAAAATCCCGCCCGAGGTCATGGTTTCCATCAACCAAATTGACGATTCCTGCAAGCTGGCGGATACGGTGGCCTCTCACCTGACACTGAAGATTCCCGAAAAACAGCAATTGCTGGAGACCGAAAAGGTCACTGAAAGGCTAGAAAGGATCTACTCCTTAATGGAGGGCGAGATCGGTGTCCTCCAGGTGGAAAAACGCGTCCGCAACCGGGTCAAGCGCCAGATGGACAAGACCCAGCGCGAGTACTACCTCAACGAACAATTGAAGGCGATCCAGAAGGAACTGGGCGAAATCGACGAGGGCCGCGACGAAGTCTCTGAGATCGAGGACAAGATAAAGGACACCAAGCTCAGCAAGGAAGCCCGGGAAAAGGCCCTTTCCGAGGTCAAAAAACTGCGCTCCATGAGCCCTATGTCGGCCGAAGCCACGGTGGTGCGCAACTATCTTGACTGGATGCTTTCCCTGCCCTGGGGCAAACGCACAAGAAGCAACCGCGATCTCAAGAAAGCAGTAAAGATTCTCGATGACGATCACTACGGGCTGGAGAAGGTCAAGGAACGCATCATCGAATATCTGGCGGTCCAGCTCCGTATGAGAAAGCTCAAGGGCCCCATCCTTTGCCTGGTGGGGCCGCCGGGCGTGGGCAAGACCTCTCTGGGTCAATCCATCGCCAGGGCCACAGGACGGAAATTCGTGCGCATGTCCCTGGGCGGCGTACGCGACGAATCCGAAATCCGCGGCCACCGGCGCACCTATATCGGGTCCTTGCCGGGCAAGATTCTCCAGTCCATGAAAAAGGCTAAGTCCAGCAATCCCTTGTTCCTCCTCGACGAGGTGGACAAGCTGGGTTCCGATTGGCGTGGCGATCCTTCCTCGGCCCTGCTCGAGGTGCTCGACCCCGAACAGAACGTGGCCTTCAACGACCACTATCTCGAGGTGGATTACGACCTCTCCGACGTCATGTTCGTCACCACCGCCAATACCACCCGCATGCTTCAGCCCCTGCTCGACCGCATGGAGATCATCCACCTGTCGGGGTACACCGAGGATGAAAAAGTAGAGATCGCGAAACGTCACCTCATTCCCAAACAGGTCAAGGGACACGGCCTGAAAAAGGGGGAGTGGTCAATTTCGGATTTCGCGATCCGCCACATCATCCGCTATTACACGCGCGAGGCCGGCGTTCGAAACCTCGAACGCGAGATTGCCAACTTGACGCGCAAGGCCGTCAAGGACGTGCTCATGAGCGGTAAGACAAAGGTCAACGTGACCGCCCGCAATCTCGGTAAATACGCGGGCATCCGCCGTTACCGCTATGGCGAGGTGGAGGAAGAGAACCTAGTGGGCGTGACCACGGGGCTGGCATGGACCGAAGTGGGGGGCGAGTTGCTCTCCATCGAAGCCGTGGTCATGCCGGGAAAAGGAAATGTGGCGCATACCGGCAAGCTCGGCGACGTCATGAAAGAATCGGTCCAGGCGGCGCGGAGCTACGTGCGTTCGCGCGCCGTGGCCTTCGGTATCAAGCCCACGGTGTTTGAGAAAAACGATATCCACGTCCATGTGCCCGAGGGCGCCACGCCCAAGGACGGGCCGTCCGCGGGCGTCGCTATGTGCACCTCCATCGTCTCCGCCCTGACCGGGATCGCTGTGCACAAGGACATTGCCCTGACCGGGGAAATTACCCTTCGCGGCCGTATTCTTCCCATTGGCGGGCTCAAGGAAAAATTGCTAGCCGCGTTACGGGGCGGAATTAAGACCGTGATCATCCCCCAGGAAAACGAAAAGGACCTGGCCGAAATTCCCGACAACGTGAAGCGTGGCATGGAGATCATTCCCATGGGCACCGTCGATGAAGTGCTTGGAAAGGCCCTGGCATCACCTTTGGTCCCCATCGAATGGGTGGATCCTGAGCAGATTCCAGAGGGCAAAAAGGATGCTTCCCAGGAAAGTGTGGTGACTCATTAGCAGAAAAATTTCCTGTTTTTTCAATTAGGAGAATGAAAAAGCTGGAGGTAAGGCCATTTCCGTGATTGACGGGGCCGATTTCCCCGCTCTACACTCCCCTTGTCATAAGGTTTACCAATCCTTAGGGTTGGCCACTCCGTAGTTCCGGAAATCCATATTATCTCTTCACATCCAGTTCTATTCAGAAGGGGGCATGAAAGTGAATAAAAATGATCTCATAGCGTCAGTTGCTTCGAGAACCGGTCTTTCCAAAGCAGATTCGGCAAAAGCCATTGATGCTACCCTGGCATCGGTTACTTCTTCCTTGAGGGGAGGCACCGAGGTAAGGCTCGTCGGCTTCGGCACATTCAGCGTCAGCAATCGCCGCGCCTCACAGGGAAGAAACCCCCGCACCGGGGCCGTTATCCAGATTCCCGCCTGCCGTGTTCCAAAGTTCAAGGCTGGCAAGGCGTTGAAGCAGGCTGTCAACTAGTCCTTACTGGTCTTTGGGGGAATCCCCGAAGCGACTACCGGAATGCCGGCCGTTTTTTACGGCCGGCATTCTTCTTTTCTTTGCAGGGCTCGCCCCCAGTACTGTAAAGCATGTGCCGTAGGGAGCGGGGGTTCCTGTTTCCGGGCGGTTAGCTCAGCTGGGAGAGCGCCACGTTTACACCGTGGAAGTCGGCGGTTCGATCCCGTCACCGCCCACCATTCCCCCTTGCGCTGGGGCTTTTTCCCAGCCGGCTTTCCCCACATGGAGAGGTTGCTTGACACCCGCGGGGGGGTAAAGTAGTAAGCCCTTCCCTCGTGTCCGCCACGTAAAAGGCCGTCTTCATATGGGAATCTTGATTCCTTTTCGGTGCGCGAGGCGCGTCCCATAGGGGGTGTAGCTCAGCTGGTTAGAGCGCCGGCCTGTCACGCCGGAGGCCGCGGGTTCGAGTCCCGTCACTCCCGCCATTTTCCGGGGCTTCTGTTTTTTATCATTTTCCCCGGTTTCGGGCGTGAACCTGCTTTCATTAGCCAGCTCCGGTTTTTATAATGCCCCGAAATCTGTGCCGTGGCGGACGATGCGGCAATGATTCCGCGAAGGTTTACATGGGATGTTCACTCAGGAGTTCACACAACCTCCTGGGGACTTCCTGGGGCATCTGTTAGGGGAAAGAGAATGTTTGATGCGATTCTCACCGAATACCTGCCAGTCCTGATTTTCTTCCTGATAGCCTTTGCCATTGCCGTCATTGCGGTGGTGGCGTCCTGGATAGTGGCTCCGCAGCGGCCCGATTCCGAAAAACTGTCTCCTTATGAATGCGGGTTCGAGCCTTTCGACGATTCACGCGGACGCTTCGACGTGCGCTTTTATCTGGTGGCTCTTCTTTTCATCGTCTTCGACCTGGAGGTGGCTTTTCTGTTTCCCTGGGCCGTTTCGCTGGGGGATATAGGGCTTTTCGGCTTCTGGTCCATGATCTTTTTCCTTGTCATCCTAACCGTCGGATTTATCTATGAATGGCGAAAGGGGGCCTTGGAATGGGAGTAATTTCCGCCAGCACCGTGACCGGTGGTGAGCAACAGGACGCTCTGTTGCTGGACATGGATATGGAGCTCACCGAGAAGGGCTTTTTCGTTACCCAGCTTGACAATCTTGTTAACTGGGCGCGCACCGGTTCCATGTGGCCCATGACCTTCGGCTTGGCCTGCTGTGCCATAGAAATGATGCAGTCAGCCGCCAGCCGATACGATTATGACCGTTTCGGTATCGTCTTCAGGCCCAGTCCGCGCCAGTCCGATGTCATGATCGTGGCCGGCACGCTGACCAACAAAATGGCG
>MPMA02089391.1_pt1 | contig 10984 bp, 6 predicted proteins | sample 1617361 | NCBI WGS metagenome assembly MPMA02 (sample SAMN05944807, study PRJNA350692) | marine metagenome | biome: marine; feature: ODZ; material: water; isolation source: 180 m water sample filtered on 0.2 um supor filter | place: Pacific Ocean | collected 2012-04-08 | depth 180m m | reverse complement strand
GATCTTGTTGTTGCCAACGGCTTCATCAGCACGGAAGACACCGGCGACTTGTGAAGTGTCTATTGGCGGCAGGTCGTGTCGCAATCACCGGTCGACAAGATCACTCCGGAAAACACCATGCGTTACCGGCAGGGATGGAAGGCGCTCAACCGGCTTCTCCACGAGGACCGTTCCTTTAGCGGCAATGAGCGTAATTGCGCCTTCCTCAATTGCCGAGGCACCGGTTTTGCCGATATTTCTTCTGTCTCCGGGTTTGATTTCCCCGATGACTCCCGGGCTGTCACCGCCGTTGACTGGGATTTTGACGGCGATCTGGATCTGTGGATGACAGCACGCACCGCTCCTCGCCTGCGGTTTTTGAGAAACGACTCAGCTGCCAACGCCGACTGGGTCGCCGTCAAGTTGTCAGGCAACGGTAAATCAACCAACCGCGATGCTGTGGGTGCCCGTGTGCAACTCTACCTCACGGATCAGCCTGTTCCCCTGATTCGGCGTGTGCACGCTGGCGATGCGTTTCTTTCTCAATCCAGCGACTGGCTTCATTTTGGACTTGGCCCAGACGCCGTCATCGAAAAGTTACTCGTTCACTGGCCGGGAGGGGCACAAGAATCAATTTCAGGTATCGAACCGGGCGAGCGTTACCTCGTTACCCAGGGAGTCGCCGCCGCAAAATCATGGAGTCCGCCGCCGAACCGCAAGAGCCTTTCACCCTCGTCACCCGCATTACCCGATCCTGATCCTTCCGCCCGGATCGTGCTTTCGGCACGGCTGTCACCCCCTCCAGTCTACGTTCAATCCGAAAACGGCATAACCGAACTCCCGACTGATCGATTAAAGGGACCCTTGCTCATCAACCTATGGGCCAGTTGGTGTGCCCCCTGCATCTCTGAGCTTCGTGAATGGACAGCGGCCGAGTCCAGAATTCGCTCAAAGGGTTTGCGCATACATGTGCTTAACGCTGATCCGGAGAAACCAGTTGCTGCCAGGCGGGCGTTGGCCAAACTGAAATTTCCTTTCGACGCCGACAACACGACCTCCCAAACGGTTCGCAACCTCGATCTCTTCCAGCGCTCCCTTCTCGACCGCTGGCTGCCCATGCCCGTCCCTGGCAGTTTCCTCCTCGATCGCTACGGACGCGTGGCCGTCATCTACAAGGGTCCGGTCAGCGTCGACCAACTGCTCGCCGATGTCGACCTGCTGGATACCGCCCCAAAGGACTGGCGTGATTATTCCGTGCCGTTTCCCGGGCAATGGATTGGGCCTCCTCCAGAGGTTGCCCCGCTCCGCGTTAACAGCCAGTTCGTCGATCACAACGAAATTGCTGAGGGCCTGACCTATCTCCAACGCTATTCAGTTGTTGCCGAAGCCATTCCCGGCACCAATCCCAAAGAATTGGCCGATATCCATTTTATCATCGGAATCCTCCTCAAGGAGCGCAAGGAAATCGAAGCCGCGATTCAGGCGTTCGAGAAAGCTCGGACAAGGAATCCCGAGGATTTTCGAATTCTCTTCGAGCTCGGATCCATCCTGCTCAATCTAACGCGGTTCGAGGAGGCACTCACCCATTTGAATGCCGCCCAAAAAATTAATGCCACCGATGTTCAACTCAAGCGGTCCCTGGGAAAGGCCCATTACCGATACGCCAACTCCCTCCGCGACCAAGACCGAATTCCTCAAGCCATCGCCAGCTATCAGGATGCCCTCCGCAACGACACCAAACAACTTGATGCCGCCAATCAACTTTCCCTGCTCCTGGCAACCGCGTCGAACGCAGCGCTCCGAAGCCCGGCCGAGGCTCTTGCATTGGCTGGGCGCCTTTGCAGGATCACTCAAAACAAGAACCCCGAATTCCTGGACACCCTCTCCATTGCCTACGCTGCGAACAACAACTTTGAGGCCGCCGCTGTCGCTGCCCAGCAGGCACTTCAAATCTGGGAAAAATCCAGTAAACCCAAGGCCGCCGCCACCACTCGTTCTCGCCTTACCCTCTACACCGACAAACAGTAGGCTCAGTCTGCTGGTTTGCCGATGATTGGAGGATTAGTGGCAGCCAAAAAACCTCCACATTATATTACCCAATAATCGTTGAATTGTTGATGAATCATCTTAAGTTACTAATATTAAGCAATTTAATCCATTTTTGTGGCCCGCTAGAAAAAAGTATTCTGTCATAATGCGGAAATCCTGCGATATCCGTTTCAGTTCCTGAGTATTTTCAGTATTAATCTCTTCAATTTTCCCCGCTTTGATTGAGGCGTTCAGTATTGCGACAAAGGCGTGAGCCTTTTCATTGCTCGGCCATTCCCGCCGCCGCTGATCCCTGGTTGCGATTGCCTTTGTGCAGTATGTCCTGTACCTTGGGCGTGTCTTACCGGTGTGATTGTCAACGGCGGTTTCGATTTGAACCTTAACCAGCCCGACTTTCGTGGTGGAGACACTTGGCTTTTTCGGTTTTGCCATGGGCGTCAGTTTGGCGTGAATAAACATCTTCCTTCGAAGGACATTCACTCCGAAATCGTCCATAAAACGTCCACAAAAACATAAAAGTTATTTTTATGGATTTTGAAACAAGAATTTAACATGGGGCTTTTGCGTTGATATTATTAAACAAAACTAACACAAGGAGAGTGAAGCGTGACTGGTGTTCGCCGCGGTCTTCAAAACCGTTGTCGGTTCGTGAACGGGCCGAGGTAGGTTCGATTCCTACCCTCTCCGCCAATTTCACTTCGTTCCATGGATGATCCGGTTCGGCTCACGCAATACTGCCGCAGTGCTGGTTGTGGGTGTAAGATAGCGCCCATGGTGCTTGAGGAGATCCTGTCCTTCGCCGGCACCGCCGAGCACACCGATCGCCTGCTGGTGGGCAACGACTCAAGGGATGATGCCGCCGTGTTCGACCTGGACAATGGTAAGGCCATCATCAGCACAACCGATTTTTTCATGCCCATAGTCGATGACCCGTTCGAATTCGGCCAGATCGCCTCTGTGAACGCAATCAGCGACGTTTATGCCATGGGTGGCAGGCCGCTGATGGCCATTGCCGTGCTCGGTTGGCCCCTGGACAAACTGCCGCCTGGGGTTGCCGGTCGCGTGCTTGAAGGCGGCCGTGCAGCCTGTGCCCGCGCCGGTATTCCCCTTGCTGGTGGTCACAGTATCGACTCGCCCGAGCCAATGTTTGGACTCGCTGTCACCGGCCAGGCTGCGATTGAGAATTTGAAACGCAATGATCGCGCCGTGCCCGGATGCGAACTGTTCCTGACAAAGCCCCTCGGTGTCGGTCTCGTTGCCACGGCGCAAAAGCGTGGTCTAGCCGATCAAGCCGATTTCGAGCGAGCCGTTAAACAGATGACAACGCTCAACAACTTGGGCGCATCGTTGGGCAGCCTCACCGGGGTGAAGGCGATGACAGATGTGTCCGGTTTCGGCCTGTTGGGGCACCTGACGGAGATGTGCGAGGGCAGCGGCGTGAGCGCCACTCTGAACAGCGAACGCGTGCCCCTCCTGAAGAATATTGACCGATATGTTGAAAAGGGTTGCACTTCTGGAGGCACCGATCGCAACTTCGACAGTTACGGCAAAAAAATCGGTGTCCTGACCGAGCGCCAAAAAGCCCTGCTCTGTGACCCACAAACAAGCGGCGGTTTGCTGGTCGCGGTGGCCCCCGATAGCCTCACGGCCTTCAAGGAATTGAGCGCTGGCCTTGATCTTGAATCCATCGGCCAAATTACTGAGGCTGCCGACCCGCTTATCACCGTGAACTAATGGCCGGGCCGAGGAACAACCCGCGGGCCATACCCGGCGTCGACACGTTGATTGAAGCCGTGGCGGATTGTCCGTTGCCCCGGCCCCTTGTCGTTGCGGTTATCCGTGCCGAATTGCAGTCGCTGCGCAAGGCCGCATCCATTCCCGGCCGCGACGGGATCATCGCAACAATACGGCAGCGTCTCGACGACCTGGCGTTATCCCGCCTGCAGCCGGTGATCAACGGCACCGGGGTGGTCGTGCATACCAACCTGGGCCGTTCGCCCATGAATCCCTTGGCCGCCGCTGGCTGCATCAACCTGGAAATCGACCTGGTCACCGGTCGCCGAGGCGGACGCGCCGCCTATCTCGAGCGATGCCTCACCGAGTTGTGCGGTGCCCAGGCTGCGATGGTCGTCAACAATTGCGCCGCCGCGCTGCTGCTCAACCTGCGTCATTTCACGGCGGAGAAAACAGAGGTCGTCGTTTCGCGCGGCGAACTGGTGCAAATCGGCGGAGGTTTTCGCCTTTCGGAAATTCTCGAATCGAGCGGTGCGAAACTGCGCGAGGTCGGCGCCACCAACCACACCACCCTTGACGACTACGCCAGGGCCATCGGTCCGCAGACCGGCCTGGTTTTGAAGGTGCACCGCAGCAATTTTTTCATGGAGGGCTTTGTGGCTGCGCCCGAACGCCGTCAACTGGCCGCGCTCGCCCGAAAAAAACGCGTGCCGTTTGTCGAGGACCTCGGCAGCGGCGTATTGCTCCCCACCGGGGACTGGGCCGAAGGGCATCATGAACCGATGCCGAGCGAGGCACTCAAGGATGGCGCGGATATTGTATGCTTCAGTGGTGACAAGTTGATGGGCGGACCCCAGTCAGGCATCATTGCCGGCAAGGCGCGGCATGTGCAGGCATTGAAAAAGCACTCCTTCTTTCGAGCGCTGCGCTGCGATAAACTGGTGCTGAGTGCGCTGCAATCGACTGCCGAGCGATATCTCCACGATCAGGCCGGCACGCTGCCACTGCAGCGGATGCTGACGGCTGATCTTGCCTCAATCCAGCGACGCACAGGCAAACTGGCCAGGGCACTAAAGGGGATGCCGGCTAAAATCTGCGTAACCCCGGGCCGCTCCCAAGTTGGCGGGGGAGCCCTTCCTCAAGTGCCGCTCCCTACCGTGACGCTGGATATTGTGCCGAATGATATCCGGCTTATGGATTTCGCCGCACGGTTGCGTCGGGCCACGCCTCCAGTGATCGGTGCCATCAGCGGCCGTCGTTTTCGTCTCGATTTGCGAACCATTCTTCCAGATCAGGAAAAACCGCTCATGAATTCCATCAGGCAATCCCTCGTCTCAAAATGAAGATATATCGCCATCCCCGTCACATCCCTCGCAGCGGCCTCTGCTGAATTCAAACGTTTGTCGGTGTACGAAAAATGACCCAGCGGCATTCCATTCTCGCCACCGCCGGCCACATAGATCACGGCAAGAGTTCCCTGGTTAAGGCGCTTTCCGGCACGAACCCGGATCGGTTGCCGGAGGAAAAAGCGCGTGGCATGACCATTGATCTGGGTTTCGCATATCTGGAATTGCCCGGTCACAACCTCGGCATTGTGGATGTGCCCGGACATCAGGATTTTGTAAAAAACATGGTGGCAGGTGTGGGTGCGGTGGATCTCGCTCTGCTCGTGGTGGCTGCCGATGACGGCTGGATGCCCCAGACGGAGGAACATTTGCAAATCCTTGGTTACCTGGGTGTGACGCGCGGCGTGGTGGCCCTTGCCAAGGCTGATCTTGTCCAGGACACCACCGTGCGGGTGGAAGAAATACGCGATCAACTTCGGAACAGTCCATTTGCCGCGGCGGACATCATCCCTCTCTCCACGCAGACCGGAGCGGGATTGGATGATTTGAAGACAGCTCTGTTCACTCTCGTTGCCCAAATACCGCCTCATGAAGATCACAGGCAACCGCGCCTCGCGGTGGATCGCATCTTCACGGTGCAGGGCATTGGCACGGTGGTCACCGGCACACTCATCGGCGGGACACTCCAAAGAGGGCAAATGGTTGCCTCTCATCCCCCGGGCCGTGAAACGCGCATTCGCGGTTTGCAGTCCCACAACTGCGAGCAGGAAGTGGCCCAGCCCGGCATGCGCACCGCGATTAGCCTTGCCGATCTGTCCCGCGCTGCCGTGCGGCGCGGCGCGACGATCACCTTGCCCGAGCTGGCTCAAACTACTGCGACACTGGATGTCTGCCTCGAGCGTTCGCCACGACTTCCCGCTGAAGCTTCGCCATTGCGAAACAACACGCGTGTGCGCGTGCATCATGGAACCGGCCACGGGCCGGCGAGACTGGTTTTGGCGGACGGCGGAGTCATCGAGCCGGGCCAAAATCGACTGGCTCAACTGCGCTTTGAACAGCCTGTATGTGTCTGGCCGGGGGATCGCATCGTCATTCGCAATTGGCAGGAAACAGCCACACTCGCGGGGGGGCTTGTGCTCGATGTGAATGGAGATAGAAGGAAAATGCGTGCCCCTGCCAGAATGCAACTGCTTGAGGCGCGGATCGCCGCCCCTGAACATCCGCAAACGTGGATCGAGACACAACTGACACGCGATGGCATTGTTAAGCGCGATACCCTCTTGCGCCCCTCCTCTTTTTCTCCTGCAGAAATCGACAAGGCTGTAACGCGGTTATTGGACTCGCACAGGGCCCTGCAGGCGGGCGATTGGATCGCAGACATGGACCGCTGGCAATCGACGATTGCCGCAATGTCACGACGCGTGGATGCTGAGCATGCCCGCCGCCCCGAATTGTCCGGACTTTCCTTGGAGCAGCTGCATCCGGTGACCGAACAGGCTTTTCCCGGGCATGATCCTTTTCCTGAACTCATTGCGGATCTTTGCCGCAATGGGTTTAATCGTCGGCAAAACCATATTGCCCGCAAGGGTCACAAGCCGGCTCTTCCGGCGCATTTGATGGATGTGGGCGAAAAAATTCGCCAGACCATGCAGATGCCCGATCCGCCGGCGCGCAAAAACTTCACGGAAAGCCCCACAGGGCGGCAGGCGCTTCAGTTTCTCATCGATACCGGCGAAGTGGTTGATGTGAGCCCCGATCTGGTGCTTGGGGCGGCTCAGTTCAATCGTTGCCAATTGTTGGTCAAGCAGCACTTGCGCAAACATGGTCAGGCCACAGCGAGCGAATTGCGAATGGCGATGGATACCACGCGACGAATTGTGATCCCGATACTGGAAAAAATGGATCGTGATGGTGTAACGGTGCGGCGAGGCAATGTGAGAGTCCTGCGTAAGACCAATTGAAACCGGTTTTCGCCCCGGGATCTAGCCGACTGATAAAGAGTCGTCTGGTTGGGTCGTGTGCAAAAGATGAACTCCTGAGAGGCTTGCTTTCGGGGCAAGTTTAAGATACGGGTGCGGCGTGTACCATGTCGATCACGACGAAAAAACTCTAGCGGTAATAAAGCAATGATAAGAAATAAAGCAATGATAAGAAAAACTGTCTTCTATATAATAACCGTAATAGGTTTGATTGTGGGTGCGGCTAACTCGAAAGCGCAAACACTTTCTGTGGGTTTGAACTTTGGTGCAGACGCGCCGGACGGTAGTGCGGCAGGGACCATGGAGGCGGATGCTGAGGCAGGTCTGCCGGGCTATGTTCAGCAGAACTGGAATAGCTTGGCCGGTGGCACGGGATCCTCTGACGAAGTTGTAGCGAACGATGGCCTGCCATCGGGCATCACGGTTGAGTGGGTGAGCAACAACACCTGGTCATCGACCGGGTGGGGGGAGGAAAACAATGCGTTTGAGGAAGGTGGAGACAGGACGATGATGACCGGTTACCTGGACACGGGTAATGCGACGACATCGACGGTCGCCATCAGCGACATACCGGATGGGCTGGCGGCAAGCTACGACGTGATTGTGTACGCACTGGGCGGGGTGGCGTTTAGGGGTGGCCTTTACTGGGTCGAGGACTCGGAAGGCAACGTCTTGACCGACAGGAAGGTTGGCGACTCGGACCAGAATCCGACTGAATATGCGGAGGATCCGGGAGTGGATCACGATGATAACGGCAACTACCTGTTTTTTTCAGGGTTGAGTGCGGCCAATATCGTTGTGGTGGGGTCGACGGTTGATGACCCGGGGATTCGGGCGCCGATCAATGGAGTCCAGTTGGTGGCAACAGGCGGAGGCGGTGCCAACACTCAGGATCCCGATGGTGATGGTCTGTTGACACGTCTGGAAAAAATTTGGGGATTGAATCCCAATGTGGCGGACAGCGACACTGACAAGGATGAAGATGGCCTGACAGCGCTTGTGGAGATTATGGAACTCCATACCGACCCCAACAATGCCGACACGGATGGCGACGGATTGAATGATGGCGTCGAGACCAAGACGGGCACCTATGTCGACGCTTCAAACACCGGCACAGATCCCACAAGGGAGGATACCGACGGTGATGGCCTCTTGGACGGGGATGAGGCACCGAAATCAAACCCGGTTATGGCTGATACAGACAGTGATGGCTATCCCGATGGCAGGGAAATTAAAGGTGGCTCGTCTCCGACCAATGCCAACAGCACACCTGGTTTGCCCATGGTTATTGCATACTGGCCGTTCGATGACCAGGAAGAGCAGACTGCAAACCTGGCTCCTGACGGAAAGGCGGGCAAGCTGGTTGGCTGGGATGACTTGCCCGAATATGTTGCCGGTCACTCTGGGGAAGAGGGTGACTATGCCCTTCTCTTTGATGGCTACGAGGACTATGTCACCATCGGTGGCGGCCAGGGCGGCGAGGGCGAGTGGCAGCATATCAGCATCACCTACGACAATGAGCAGGAAATAAAGAAGCTCTACATCGACGGGGAACTTGCCGCTGAACAGAATGAAGCGATATATCCCAACGACACGACCCCGTTCAATATCGGAGCTGGCCAGGATTATGGAGACGGTTTCTTTTTTGTGGGGGATATTGACGATATCGGCCTATGGAACGGGGCACTGGCTCAAGATGAGATCAAGGTTGCCATGAATGAGGGTGTCCTCGGGGCCGATGCACAGGATGCTGATCTGGTTGCGCATTTTCCTCTTGATGAACATGGTGATTCAGAGATCGGAGATTTTGTGTCCTTAGTCGATGATGCGGAATACGATGTCCTTGGTGCGAACGAAAACACCGGGACTGCCGCAAGGTTTGATGGCTGGAGCAGCATGATCCAACATGACTGGGCCGAAGAGTTGAACCCCGAGAGCTTCACGCTTGCCTTGTGGGTCAGATCAGAGGGTGGAGCGGGGGCATGGCATTCGCCGATCACCAGCCGAAACGACCTTAATCCGGACAGCCAAGGGTATCTGATCTACGACAACCAGCCCACTGGTGCATGGACATTTTGGAGTGGCAACGGTCTAGACGACGGCAACTGGCAAGTTCTGGACGGTCCGGCACCTGAAGCAACTGGTCTGCTCAATGATCGTGAAGCGATAACCCTGTCAGGCTGGGTTCGGTTCGAGATTGAGCAAATCCCTAGAACGGGCTGGTTTGGCCAGAACGACGCTGTCGAATTTGGCATGATCAACGATGGGACCTTGCAGTATTGGACCCCTGCAGGCGCCATTGGCTTGAACTTTGGTCCAATTGTTGAGGATTGGACCCATGTCGCGATTGTGCATGGAGGCGGTACTATATCCGCCTATGTCGATGGCGAGGAAATGGGTAGTGTGTCGGGGAGAAGTCCAGTTAACTCTGCTTTCCCGTTTAACATTGGCGGTGGCGGTATTTATGATGGCTCGGGTAATTTCTTTAATGGTGAAATCGATGATGTTGCAGTCTATGACGTCGCTTTGCAGTTGGTTGAAATCAAGCAAATTGCTGATGGTTTGTCTCCGTTGGCGGTTCCGCCAGCAAAAGCCCCGGCAATCAGCGTCGTGAACAACGGTGACGGTACTGTGACGGTGACCTTCGAGGGCACCCTTCAAACAGCGCCGGAAGTCAATGGTTCCTGGACTGATGTGGACGGGGCAAGCCCGCTGACGCTCCCGGCAGACCAGGCACAGCAGTACGGACGTGCCGTTAAGTAATTTTTGGTTGGTTTAACCAAGAAAGAGAACACACACCAGAGGCCGGGCGGCATTGCCCGGCCTCTTTTTTGTGTTGCTCCGTTGGATCAATCAAGGCAATGGCACGTTCGAGTTGGTGACGCATCGCAATATCCGGCACACGAGCCGTTCGTCGATGGGCGTGGACTTCACAGGCCTCAACGCCGTATTACCGTCGAATCAGACAAAAATGACTACGAGGTGCCGTGACTGCCTGTTTTACCCGGGAGCCATGTTTGAGTCTCGTTTGTTGAAGGCTCCTTAAATCTTGACAACCCAGCAATTATAACTGTTTTTTTTTCATAAAACACTTGACGTAAATTTGTTATTCTGGCCAATTCGTGCCGGTCCACCGGATCCAACAATAAAAAAGCAACCATGAAATCTCGTATTATTGGCATTACTATCGGTGCTGCTGCACTGATTTTCGCCTCCGCGACACAGGCACAGAACGGAATTGAACCCCGTTACGAACGATTTTCTGCGGACAGAAAATCCATTGAAGTCGATGGGGACCTGTCTGATTGGGCTGGTGTCAACTTCATTGAACCTCGCTTTGAGCCAGATGATGACGGCCGAGGTCGCGTGACAGGCAGGGGTCTTACGACCATAGGTGATGTCGAATATTGCGCATTCGGTGAGTTTGGCGGTGGCACATGGAGTGGCCCTGAGGATCACACGACTGCAATCGCCGTGGCTTGGGACCAGGACGGTCTCTATCTCGGGATCCTTGTTACCGACGACGAGCACGAGCATGCGGCCGGCAATGCCTGGAATGGAGACGGTGTCCAGATGGGGTTGACTGATCCGGACCGTTCCACAGTGACTCACCTTTACAACTACTGCATCAAGGACGGCTACGAGAGCGGCAAGGTCTACAAGAACGGGGATGCGGGGATCATTGCAGACAAGGAGAGGGGACCGGGCAACTACAGCGTGGCCATGGTTCGTGATGACGCCAAAAAGACGACCACCTACGAGGCGTTATTTACCCCGGACTCATTTGGTTTTGCCAAGTTTGAAGTGGGACAGCAGTTTGGTTTTGGCGTCTGTGTGAACGACGGTGACAAGGACACGCCCGGTCAGAAAGGCTGGAGTGGTTGGGGGCCGCATATG
>MPMA02103736.1_pt1 | contig 10998 bp, 10 predicted proteins | sample 1617361 | NCBI WGS metagenome assembly MPMA02 (sample SAMN05944807, study PRJNA350692) | marine metagenome | biome: marine; feature: ODZ; material: water; isolation source: 180 m water sample filtered on 0.2 um supor filter | place: Pacific Ocean | collected 2012-04-08 | depth 180m m | reverse complement strand
GAACTCAGCCCGCGGCGCCGTGTAGGGTACCACCCTTGTCGCCACAGCGGCGATATGCATGATGCCGGGACATCCTCCCGCGAGGCTTCATGATGCGCACCGCCCTCTTCGCCCTTGCGCTGATCTTTCACTCTGCCGCGGGCTCAGCGCAGGGCAAGGAAAGCGGCGATGTGGTCGTCGCCCGCGTCTGGGATGTGGAGATCATGCTCTCCGAGGTCATGACGGCGATCTATGCGACGCGGCCGGAAGAGCGCGCCAGCCAGCATCCCGAAGACCTCTACGACCAGGCCCTGGAGCGGCTTGTCGAGGGCGCGCTGACCTACCACGCGGCGCGCGAGGCGGGCTTGCGCGAAGACCCGAGCGTGCAGCGCCGTTTGCGCCTAATCGAGCGCCAGGTTCTGTCGGACACCTATTTCCGACAGCAGCTGTCCGGGCAGATCGACGCCGCACTGCTCGATGCTCGCTACGTCGCCTATGCCGCCGCCATGGCCGGGCGCAGGCAGTACCACGCGCACCATATCCGCACTGCCAACGAGGCTGCGGCGATAGAGGTCAAGGCGCGCATCGACGGTGGGGAGAGCTTCGCGGATGTGGCGCGCAGCCTGAGCTATCCCGGGTCCAGCCGCGGCGGCGACCTCGGCTTCTTCGATGAGAACAGCATGGTGCCTGAGATCGTCTCAGTGGCCGCCGCCATGGCGGTTGGCAGCGTTTCCGAGCCCTTTCACAGCCAGTATGGCTGGCACCTGCTGAGCCTCGAAGCGGCGCGGCCAGCGCCAATCGCCAGCCGCGAAGAGATGCACGACCAGCTGGCCGAAGAGGCCTGGCAGGACATGCGCACCGCTGCGATCGAGAGCCTGCGCCAGGCCGCGCCGATTGCGCGCTTTGGCCGCAACGGCGAGCCACTGGTGGACTGAGCCATGGCAAGCGCCAGGTCGCCGCTCGCTCCGGACGCCTTCCCCGCCCTGCCGGCCATCGATGGCGTACGGCTCGGCGCCAGTGCCTGCGGCATCCGCTACCGCGAGCGCACGGACCTGATGCTGGCGCTGTTCGATCCAGGCACTACGGTTGCCGGCGTGCTGACCCGCTCGCTGACAGCCTCGGCTGCGGTGCATTGGTGCCGCGATGCACTGGCTGGCGGAGTGGCGCGGGCGCTGGTGGTCAATTCGGGCAATGCCAACGCCTTTACCGGCAGCGCGGGCGCGGACGCCATGCGACGCACGGTAGCCGTGGCGGCCAGGCTCGCAAACTGCGCCGGGTCCGAGGTCTTCGTCTCCTCCACCGGCGTCATCGGCGAGCCCCTGCCGGTGGAGAAGATTGAACAGGCCCTGCCGGCGCTAGCCAAGACGCTGGCGCCCGATGCGTGGCCGCGGGCGGCCGAGGCCATCATGACCACCGACACGTTCGCCAAGGGCGGCACGCGTAGGTGCGAGATTGCGGGCCGGCCGGTGCAGCTAGTCGGCATCGCCAAGGGCTCGGGCATGATTGCGCCCGACATGGCAACGATGCTGTCCTATATCGCCACCGACGCAGCGCTGCCCACGGAGTTGCTGCAGCGCCTTCTATCCTTGGCAGTCGATAAGTCCTTCAACGCCATCACCGTCGACAGCGATACTTCTACCAGCGACACGGTGCTGTTGTTCGCCACGGGCAAGGTGACGACGCCCGAGCTCAGCGGAATCAGCGACCGCCGCCTGGTCGGCTTCCGTCGCGCTCTCGGCGCCCTTTGCCAGGATCTTGCACAACAGATCGTGCGCGACGGCGAAGGTGCGAGCAAGCTAGTCACGGTCCGCGTCAGCGGCGCCACAAGCCGCCCTGCAGCCAAGCGCATCGCCATGTCGATCGCCAACTCGCCGCTCGTCAAGACGGCCATCGCCGGCAGCGATCCCAATTGGGGCCGGATCGTCATGGCCATCGGCAAGGCTGGCGAGAAGGCCGAACGCGACGCCCTGCGAATAGCCATCGGCAACTTTCCCATCACCGAAGGCGGCACGGTACGGGCCGACTACGATGAGAGCTTGGTGGCGGAATACATGAAGGGTGACGAGATCGACATCGCTGTCGACGTGGGTGTGGGCCGCGGCCATGCGACGGTGTGGACCTGCGACCTGACACACGGCTATATCGAGATCAACGCTGACTATCGCTCATGAGCTTCGCACCCATCGCCAGCGAGCGGCTCGACTTGCGGCCGCTGCTGGCGAGCGACGCGGCGGCGCTCTTCAGCTTGCTCGACGATCACGAGATTGCACGCCAGACCCCGAACCTGCCGTGCCCCTATGGCTACGACATGGCCGTTCGCTGGATCGCCGAGTCGCGCCCAAGCCTCTATGCTGGCGAGGAGTTCCTTTTTGGCGCCTTCACCCGCACGCACGCCAGCCTGGCGGCGGTGGTCAAGCTGGCGCTTGACCCGGCCCTGCCAGAGGCGGAGATCGGCTACTGGGTCGATGCCCGCCACCGCCGCAGCGGCATCGCCGGTGAGGCGGTGCGCAAGGTAGCGGACTTCGCCTTTGCCACGCTCGGCCTGGCGCGGCTCAGCGCCGGCGTTCTCGACGGCAACCCGGCGAGCCTGCGCGTGCTGGCAAAGGCGGGCTTCCGCGAGACGCGGCGCGGCAAGATCGGCGAGCGGGCTGCAAGCTTCCACACACTCGACGCGACGCCCGCCAAGGGCCTGCCTTTATACGTCGCAGCGGTCGCCATGATCGATGACTATGGCCGCGTCCTGATCGCCAAGCGCCCCGCGGGCAAGGCCATGGCGGGTCTGTGGGAGTTCCCCGGTGGCAAGGTTGAGCCCGGCGAGCGGCCACGCGCGGCGCTGGCGCGTGAGCTTTCGGAAGAGCTGGCGCTCGAAGCGACCCTTAGCGACCTTTGGCCCTTTGCCATGGCCAGCCATCGCTACCCCAAATTCCAACTGCTCATGCCCCTGCTGCTTTGCCGGCGTTGGTCCGGCGCGCCGCAGCCACGCGAGGGCCAGGCCATCGCCTGGGCCACGGCGAATGCGCTGGCACGCTTTCCCATACCGGCAGCGGATGCGCCGCTGGTCGAGGAGCTATCGCCCCTGCTTGCGCCCTGAGCCGAGTGCGTCGGAAAGCGGTCTCTCGCCGCGCCCTGACGTGAGCGGGCGCGGTTGATCAAGGTTGGTTTTCCAAGCTGTCAGCGTCAGCAACTCGAAGCTTGCCGGCACCCGTCCCTCCGCATCGGCAAAGCGCTCCCGATATCGCGCCATGACCGCGCCCAGGCGCTGCCGCGTCAAGGGTAGGCGCGAGCGCCGCACAAGCACGTTGCTTTCTCCCATGCCACGCAGATCGTCGAGCAGGCGCAGCGGATCCTCATAGCTGACGATCACGGTCTCGGTGTCAACCACCGGCAGGGCGAGCCCGGCCCGCTGCAGCAGACCGCCCGCATCGCGGATGTCGACGAAAGGTGAGATGCGCCCGCCGATGCCGGTTTCAGCAAGCTCGGTCTCGTCGAAAACGCTGCGCAACTCGCCCAGAGTGCCACCGCCAAACAATGAAACCAGCAGCAAGCCATCGGACTTGAGGCACGCCGCCGCCTGGGCCAGAGCACCCGGAAGATCGTTGGCCCAGTGCAGCGTGAGAACACTGGCGACGAGATCGAAGGCGTCACGGCGGAACGGCAGTCGCTCCTCGTCGGCCGCGAGGCGAAGGCCAGAGGCCGCGCCCAGCATCGCCTCCGAGAGATCCGCCTGCACCAAATATTCGACCAGGCCGGCCGGCAGGACGCGGGCCAGCGCGCCCGTATGGCAGCCGAGGTCAAGCCCGAGTCCAAAACTACGCCGCACCTCGCCAAGGCGCTCGGCGACGCGCGCCGCCGCTTCGGTAAAGAGAAAGTCGTGCGCCGCGAAGCCGGTGGCCGCCCGCTGCCGGTGCCGGCGCAACAGCGTCCGATCGAAAATCTCCGGCACACTCATGCCGGTGTGAAACCGGTGTAGACTGCTCTGATCATGAACGCGTTATACTCGCGACTGGGGGCGGAAGCGCAGCAATAGCCTTGAGCAAGGTCTTGCGGTTGGCAAGCGGCGCGACACCAAAATATTCGAGGTCGTCGTTGGCCAGGTCAGGCAGCAACTCACGCGTGATCCCGTGTCAACGAAAGCCTCGGTGAGCACGCCGAGGCTCAGTGAGTCGAGCCAGTCTACAACCTCAGTCAGCACCAATGCGACGCTCGACCGGGCGGGCCTCGTCCTGCGCCCAGTCGATCATGGAGCCATCGTAAAGGCGGGCCTGTTCGTTGCCGAGCAATTCATGGGCGACAAACCAGTTTAGCGAGGCCATTTGGCCGGAGTTGCAGAAGGTGATCAGCGGCGCCTTAGCCGACAGGCCTGTATTTTCACCGATGGCGGCCAGCACTTCGGCCGGCTGGAAGCGGCCGTCGGGTCTGGTCAGCCAAGTGATGGGCACGTTCTCGGCACCGGGAAGCGTGCCACCGCGGGCGACAATGCGCGGTCGATTGATGCCAGCATATTGATCGGACAGGCGGCTGTCGATTAGCGCCGCCACTCCGGGCGTGGCGACGTCGGCGGCATCAGCGACGAGATCAACACGCAGGCGGACCGCATAGCTTGCCCTCGGTGGCGGCATGAGTTCACCCTTTTCAACCTTGCCGCCCGCCGCGCGATAGATGGAAAAGCCGCCATCGAGTAACGATACCACGTCATGGCCGGCCGCCTTGAAGGTCCAGTAGACGCGCGTCGCCAGCGTCATGGCGCCGGCGCTGCCGCCGGGTCCTACCACCACCACATGGTCGCTATTGCCGACGCCGAGACCACCAATCAGCGCTGCTAGATGCTCAGCATCTGGCAGCATGCCGACAACGCCGTTACGCTCGACACGCCATTCTAGGCTACCATAGGGCGCGTGCACTGCACAGGGCACGCGGCCCCGCTCCAGCGACCGTGTGCTTTCCCGCAGATCAAGCACCACCATACCGTCCTCGCAGGAACGGGCACCGAGCCAGGCCGCATCGACCAGAGGCTCAGCGCACGCCGGTGCAGCAAAAAGCAGGGCGCCAAGCCCCGCCAAGGTGAAAAGTCGGGAAATGACCAAGTCTCACTCACTCGTTCGCGATCACTGTCATGGATTAGGCCGGCAAAGACAATACTATCATATTCCACTGGTGTAAGCTGTTACGGCGTGGGTGTGCAGGGAGGCGCGGTATGACATCGGGACGGGCGGCGATCGGTACCAAGCTGGTCGAGTAGGTGGTTGCGCTGGCGCATAAGCGCCGCGAGGACGAGCGGACCAACAGACGGCGCTGACCATGCGTGTGGTGGGCAGCACCGGTAAGGTCGCGATCGCGGTCGAGGATGGGGCAGCAAGAACCAGATGATCATGGTGCACAACACCCAGCTACTATCGGACCTGTGGGCCAGGCGAGCTTCGACCTTGCCATGCTGGCCGGCTACCAATCGCCAGTTGCTTAACCTGATCACCAGCTGACGGCTTGACTGTCTTGACGAAGGCAAAGCCCCACTCGCGCCTCGCGGTTCCCACTTGGTGCCTGTTCGATTGGGCAAACTCACCGTTCCCAACGGTCGTGGTGACTTTCGTCTTCGCGGTCTACTTCCAGCAGGCCGTGGTCGGCGATACCGTGCGGGCAACAGAGATGTGGGGCATTGCGTTGGCGATCAGCGCCCTCGGCGTGGCAATCCTTGGGCCTATCCTCGGCGCCGCCGTCGATGCCGGCATGCAACGCAAACCCTGGCTGCTGGGTGCCACGGTCCTCATGGTGCTCACCTGCGCCGGACTTTGGTTTGCGACACCGGACCAAGACTCGATCTGGCTGGTGCTCACCCTTGTGGCCCTCGGCAATTTCGGCTTTGAACTCGGCATGGTATTTTATAATGCCATGCTACCTGTGCTGGCGGAGCGCGGTCGCCTGGGACGTATCTCGGGCTGGGCCTGGGCGCTCGGCTATGCCGGTGGGCTCGCTTGCCTGACAGTGGCGCTGTTTGTGCTGATCCGGGCCGAGCCACCACCCTTCGGCCTCGATTTGGCAGCGCAAGAGCCGGTACGTGCGGTGGCGCTGCTGGTGGCGCTATGGCTGATCCTATTCGGCTGGCCACTCTTTGTCTTCACCTCGGAAAACAGCGGCGAAGCCCTTCCGGTTGGCGCCGCGCTACGCGAAGGTATCGCTGCCCTTGTCGGCACCCTGCGCAACATCCGTAACCACGCCCAGATCGTCCGCTTTCTCCTTGCCCGCATGCTCTACATCGACGGACTCAACACGCTCTTCGCTTTTGGGGGCATCTATGCCGCCGGCTCATTCGGCATGAGTATGACCGAGGTACTGGAGTTTGGCATCGCACTCAATGTGACGGCCGGCCTTGGCGCCTTCGGGCTTGCCTGGGTCGACGATTGGATCGGCGCAAGGCGCACATTGATCCTGTCGCTCACGGCCCTTATCGGGACCGGCGCGGCCATCCTGCTGATCGAGGATAAGACTTGGTTCTGGGTACTAGGCTTGATCATCGGCGTCTTCATGGGGCCCACGCAGTCGGCTAGCCGCTCGTTGATGGCGCGCCTTTCTCCGCCTGACCTGACCACGGAGATGTTCGGCCTGTTTGCCCTGACCGGCAAGGCAACAGCCTTCCTCGGCCCATGGCTTGTCGGCATGATTACCTTTGCCGCGAACAGTCAGCGCATCGGCATGAGCGTCATACTTGTATTTCTCGTCCTCGGCCTCGCAATCCTGCTGGGTGTCCGCGAGCCGCGGGAGTGAACCGCTTAGGGAGACAAGCATGAAAGTCAAAGACGTCAAGACCTTCGTGGTGGGAAATCCACCGCCGCATCATGGTGGGCCGGTTTGGATCTTCGTGACACTCACCACCGACACCGGCATCAAGGGGGTAGGAGAGGTCTACGGCGTACCATTCGATCCGCACGTGGTAGCAAAAATGACTGAAGATGTCGCCGAGCAGCATATCGTCGGCGCCGATCCGTTCCAGATCGAGAAGCTCTGGCGCATCGTCTATTCGCGCGGCTATTTGCAGCGCCCGGACGTTTCTCTTATGGGGGTAATGAGCGGCATAGAGATGGCGCTCTGGGATATCATCGGCAAGGCGCTCAACCAGCCAGTCTACAACCTGTTGGGCGGGCTCACTCAGGAAACCCTGCGCTCCTACACCTATCTCTATGCCGACTCAGACACCCCCCCTGACAATCCGATGGCGTTGACCGACGTGCATAACAACGCCGAAGTTGCGGCGGCGCGCGCCGCGCACTACATCTCGCTTGGCTTCACCGCGGTCAAGTACGACCCCATCATGCCCATGTCGGCCTTCGATCCGCGCGAGCTCTCGATCGAGACGCTGGATAATGCGGAAGCCGTGACCGCCGCCTTGCGCGATGCCGTGGGCAGCGGCGTGGATCTTCTTTTTGGCACCCATGGTCAGTGCACCACGGCGTCAGCCATCCGCCTGGCCCAGCGCATCGAGCCCTACGAGCCACTCTGGTTCGAGGAGCCGGTGCCACCGGAAAATATCGACGAGATGGCGCGCGTCTGCCATTCGACCAGCGTCCCCGTGGCAACCGGCGAGCGGCTCACCACGAAATACGAGTTCGCACAATTGTTGGGTAAGCAAGCGGCGTCGATCCTGCAGCCCGCATTAGGGCGCGTCGGCGGCATTCTCGAAGCGAAGAAGATCGCCGGCATGGCGGAGGCCCATTACGTGCGTATTGCACCGCATCTCTATTGCGGGCCCATCGAGGCGGCGGCAAATATCCAGGTTGCCGCCTGCAGCTCCAATTTTCTTATCCAGGAGAGCATCGAGCGCTTCGACGGCTTCCATGCCACGATCTTGGAGCAACCCATCCAGTGGCAGGACGGCCACATCCTCCCGCCATGTGAGCCGGGTCTTGGCGTGGTACTCAACGAAGCCGTTGCCGAGGCGCACCCCTATGAGGGTGGCTTGTTCCCGGAGATGGTGGACAGGCCACTTTAGCGATGCAGACCGTCTATGAGGTGGTTGGCGCTGCCGCAGACCGTTGCCCCGACAATGGCATGGTCTGTGCCCCGCCAATGGCCGGACGCGCTTACCATGCAGACGGCATCGAGATTACCTATGCGGAGGCCTGGCGAGAGATCGAAGCCTTACGCGAAGCTTATGCGGCGGCTGGCTGGGGCCATGGCCACCGCATGGCATTGCTGCTCGAGCAGCGTCCCGAGTTCTTCTTTCACTTCCTCGCCCTCAACGCGCTCGGCTGCGCCATCGTGCCAATCAGCCCCGACTATCGCCGCGAAGAACTACAATACCTGCTGGGTCACTCCGAAGCCCATACCGCGCTGGCGATCGAAAGCCGCATCGCCGAGTTACAGCACGCGGCGCCGATCTCCGTGGTGTCGTTCGAAAATTTCACCGTGCCTGAGGCCCCCTGTCCGCCGCCCCTCTCAGGCGCGCCAAAGCGCGAGAGCGAATGTGCTCTGCTCTACACATCCGGCACGACAGGACGACCGAAAGGCTGCATCCTCACCAACGGATATTATCTTAATGCGGGCGCCTGGTACGTAGCACTCGGCGGGCGCGCGACATTGCGTGAGGGCGACCGACTAATCAACCCACTGCCGTTATTTCACATGAACTCGCAAGCCGTGTCGGCCACCGCCATGTTCCTGGTCGGCGGTTGTTTGATCCTGCCCGACCGCTTCCATCCTAAGAGCTGGTGGCGGGACGTGGTGGCGACGCAGGCGACTGTCATCCACTATCTCGGCGTCGTACCACCTTTACTGATGAATTTGCCTCCGGCGCCGGAAGACACTGCGCATCAGGTGCGCTTCGGGATCGGTGCCGGCATCGAGCCCGAGCTGCACGGACCCTTCGAGACGCGCTTTGGGTTTCCGCTCATCGAGGTATGGGGCATGACCGAGACGGGACGCATCTATGCCGATTGCCACGAGCCACGGCAAATCGATACGCGCGCCTTCGGCAAGCCGCTGCCAGGGCTAGAAGCGCGCGTGGTCGATGACGAAGGCAACGATGCCGAACAAGGCGAGCTGCTGGTGCGCCATACGGCTGAGGCGCCGCGCAAGGACTTCTTCGCCGGCTATCTGAAAAACGAGGAAGCGACGGAAGAGGTCTGGCACGGTGGCTGGTTCCATACCGGCGATACGGTGCGCCAGGGTGATGACGGCATGCTCTATTTTGTCGACCGCAAGAAGAATATCATCCGGCGCTCGGGCGAGAATATCGCCGCTGCTGAGGTCGAGGCCTGTTTGCAGACGCATGACGCGGTGGCCCAGGTCGCCGTCGTCGCCGTGCCCGACGCCTTGCGTGACGAGGAGGTGATGGCCTGCATCGTGCCCGTATCTGGCATTGCAGCCGAAGAAGCCTTAGCACAACGCCTGTTCGCCTGGTGCGACACGCGCCTGGCCTATTACAAGGCGCCGGGCTGGATCACCTTCCGCGATAGTCTACCGACCACAGGAACCCAAAAGGTGCAAAAGACGCAGCTCTTCGACGAGGGCGACACACCCACGGCAGGCGCCATCGATTTGCGCCAGCGCAAGAGGAAGAAACGATGAGCCTCGAAGTCTTTTTCGACTGCTCGAGCCCCTGGACCTATCTCGGCTTCGAGAACGTGCAAACGTTTGGCTTCGAGATCGCCTGGAAGCCGATCCTGGTAGGCGGCGTGTTCAACTCGATCAACCCGAGTGTCTACGAATCCCGCAGCAACCCGGTTCAAGCTAAGGCGCGCTACCTGACCAAGGATTTGGCTGACTGGGCACGCTATTGCGGCCTCAACATCAAGTTCCCGCCAACGGTCTTCCCGGTGAACAGCGTCAAAGCCATGCGTGGCTGCCTAGTTGCCGTGGAGCAGGCCAAGCTGGTCGATTTCGCCCGCGCCGCCTTCCAAGCCTACTGGTCCCGCGACGAGGACATCTCCCAGGACGACGTGATGCGTAGTGTCTGCAAAGCAGCGGGCGTAGACGCGGATTGGCTCATGCAGGCGATCGCCCGGCCCGAAATAAAGCGGGCCTTGCGCGACAACACCGAAGAGCTGATCCGCCGCGGCGGCTTCGGCTCCCCCACCTTCTTCGTAAACGGGGACGACATGTATTTCGGTAACGACCGCATGCCGCTGATAGAAAGGAAGTTAGGGTTGAGTTGACCCTACTCAGCCGCCACGGCGCGCTTGCCCGGATCACGATAGGCACCCAATAGCTCCGCCTCACGAGCCTGCGCCTCTGTGCGAGCCTCTTCCTTCACGTGGCCATAGCCGCGGATCTCGCTCGGCAGCGAGGCGATCTCCACCGCAAGCGCGTGGCTGTCGGGGGTCAGACCGTCGAGCAGGGTTTGCACTGTTGTCTCGTAACGGCCGATGGCAACGCGCTCGCGGCGGCGCTCTGCCGTGTAGCCGAACGGGTCGAATGCGGTGCCGCGCAGACCCTTTAGCCTGGCAAGAATACGGAAGATGGGCAGCACCCAGGAACCGAAGGTCATTTTGCGTGGACGGCGGGTATCCGGATCGCGGCTAGTGAGCAGCGGCGGAGCAAGGTGGAAAGCGAGTCTGGTCTCACCTTCGAATGTCTCGTACAGACGCGCGTGGAAGGCGGGGTCACTATGCAGACGCGCGACCTCATATTCGTCCTTATAGGCCATCAGCGCGTAAGCGTTGCGGGCAACCACATCGGCAAGACCGCTTTGGCCCGGCGCCTTTTGCGTTTCCGCCGCGCGCACCTTCTCGACCAACGCGGCATGGCGATCGGCGAGCTCTGCATCCTGGTAGGCCGTTAGCTCTGCGTGCCAGTTCGGCGACGCCTCTGGCTCGTCCTCGACCAGCGCGGTCACCGCCTCCGGGTCAAGCGCCAGTCGGCGGCCCCAGGCAAAGGCATCGCGGTTCATCTGCACAGCGACCCCGTTCATTTCGATCGCCGCCTCGATGGCCTGCGCTCCGACCGGAAGCAGCCCCATCTGGCAAGCCACGCCAAGTAGCATAAGGTTGCTACCTATCGAATCTCCCAGAAGTCGCGTGGCCAACCTCG
>MPMA02236050.1_pt1 | contig 11059 bp, 10 predicted proteins | sample 1617361 | NCBI WGS metagenome assembly MPMA02 (sample SAMN05944807, study PRJNA350692) | marine metagenome | biome: marine; feature: ODZ; material: water; isolation source: 180 m water sample filtered on 0.2 um supor filter | place: Pacific Ocean | collected 2012-04-08 | depth 180m m | reverse complement strand
GTGGAAGTCAAGATAAAAATAAACTTTTTTGTTCTTGTTTTGTTCTTGTTTAATCATTATGCAACTTCCAGTAGTTCTTTAAAGTCTTTACAATAGTAACTTAACTTTCTCAAAGCCTTGGCTTCAATTTCTCTTATTCTTGAGCTCGTTACAGAAAACTGTAATCCAACTTCTTCTAAAGTATGGTCGGTATTCATTCCTACACCAAATCTCATTCTTAAAACTCTTTCTTCTCTTGGTGTTAAATAAGTAAGAGCTTGAGTGATTTTGTCTTTTATCTGTTTTTTTGCAATGATACTGTCAAGGTTGATTTCACTTATCATATTATCAGCAGCGGACATATCAGTAGATTTAAATATGGCGTCTTCTTTTAGATATTGTGGTCTGTCTACTCTTTGTTGTACGATATGATTGTTTTTGTTTTTGCTGATTCTATAATAATAATCGGTATTATCAATATCAAGGTTTAGTTTATAGTTCATAGTGTTTTTTATCATTTTCTAAAGCGTAAGTGTCTAACTCAACATCTCCGTTTTCTTTAGCATTTTCTAAACCGTCATATTCATCATAAACTACTTTAGCAACATATTCAGTTTTATCTGAATCTGTATAGTTAGCGTCTACCATATAAGTTTCAACACCGTTGTTAGCGTCTGTTAAATCTTTATTAATTTTGTCGTGGTTAATTCCACCGTTATCTGAAAACAGGTTATCTGCTTCATCTTGGTTTTTTGCCAAAACATCTTGTTCTATGCAAAGTGTATAGTAAGTTTTCTTTCTATAAAGATTTTTACCTAAATCTTCTTTATTAATATAAACATCTGTTAATTGACTCATTATTTACCTCTTTTACTTTACCATTTTTTTTTGTAATTTTCTTTTTCTGTAAATAAAACTTCATCAACATTTAATTCGTCAATTCCAGTCATATTAACATTATCAACTTTTAAAACTTTATTTTTAGCAGTTTTAAAGTCAATTTTATTTTTGATATAGTCATTAACAACTAAATCAACATTTTTTTCGGCATTATCCATTGCCATTTGTTTTACTTTACCCATTATTTGTACTCCTTTTCATAAATGTAAGTTTTTTTTGATTTCATACTATTATTATACAACATTTCTGTATTTTTTGCAATAGCGCAAACTGTCGCACCCCAAAAATTACTTATTTTATTGATTTTTTTCATAATATACTGCTATGCTATCAGTTTTTCCATGGAAAGTCAAGAAAAAAATGGAAAAAATGGAATAAAAATGGAAAATGTTCTCATTTTGTTCTTTTTTTAGGAAAACAGCGGTCTGGCGGCGCCAACCAGACCGTGCGTCCAGAGTGCTTCCCGCTAGATCAGCACTCATAAGTATAATTATATCATTTTTTTAGTATTCCGTCAAGCAATTATAAATAGTTATTATTAAATTTATTGGTTATCAAAGGAAAACAAAATGTACGAGGGTGCTACTAAATTAGCTACTAAGTTTGCAATTAAAAGAGCAAACACAGCTATCAATACAACGGTTGGTACTTATAAAAAAGTAAATAAAATTTTATCAGATAAAAAATTAAAGAGTGTACATGATTTTGGTTCAGGCACAGGAGTTGGTACAAAACAATTTACAAATAAAAAAGTTACAAGTCATGAACCATTTGTTCCAGATGAAAAAATTCTTCAATCAGGAGGTAAAGTACCTACATATAAATCTATAGATGATGTACTTACAATTGAAGGTAAAGCTTCTAAAGATGCTGTAGTAAATCTTAATGTATTAAATGTAATTGAAGACCCATTTGAAAGAGCTAATGTTGTTGCTCAAATAGGAGAATTAATTAATAATAAAGGTGTAGCAATTATAACTACAAGAGGTAAAGATGTTGCTACTCAAGCTAGTAAATCTAAAAATGCAATACCTCATTTAGATGGATGGTTGTTTGGTTCAGGTAGTAATAAAACTTTTCAAAAAGGTTTTAGTCAAAAAGAATTAGAAGAATATATACAAGAAATTTTAGGAAAATTATTTAAAGTAGAAAAGATTCCTAATAAATATGGTATAGGTACATCTGGTGTTGTAATAACTAAACCACCATTAAGAAGAAAAAGAAAAAGTAAGAAATAGATAATATAGGAGGATACTCCAATGAAATATTTTAAAAAGATAATTAATTGGGTATGCAAACAATATGATATATTTTTTGATAAAAAACCCAAAAAAAGAGTTTATACTATAAAAGGTAAAAAATACGTTTTAAAAAAAAGAAAAAATGACAGGAATCGCTAGAAAAGGACAGGACATTGCAGGCGGAGTAGCACTTGGAGGCAGTCTGAATGTATACGTTAACGGTACAGGTGCCGTTAGAATAGGTGATACAGTTGCAAGTCACGGTTTATCACCTCATTCACCAATACCACCTATGGTAAGTGGTTCAACGACTGTAAGAGTTAATGGTATAGGAGTTTGTAGGGCAGGGGACGTTGCTAGTTGTGGTCATCCTATTACAGGTTCTATTAATGTATTTGCAGGAGGTTAGGAATATAGTATAAATAGTAGTAGGAGAGATTAAATGGCAAGTTATGACGCTGGCAAATTAACAAATCAAAGTAAAAGAAGTGCAAGAATCTATAAAGATTTAAATTTAGATTTTCAACAAAATTCTGCTACTAAAGATATTCAAAAAATGTTGGATGTTGAAGCTGTAAAAAGAAGTGTACGGAATCTTATCAATACAAACCATTACGAAAAACCTTTCCGACCACAAGTTGGATCAAACCTGAGAGCAATGTTATTTGAAAATATTAGTCCTCAGATGAATCATGCAATTAGCAAAGAGATAGATTTATTAATTACAAATTACGAACCAAGATGTAGATTGGTTGAAGTTAGTACAGTTCCAGATTTTGATAGAAATGCTTATTCAGCAACAATATCTTTTTATGTAGTAAATCATCCTGAGCCAGTTCAAGTAGAATCATTTTTAGAAAGATTAAGATAATATGGCAACTAAATTAGAAATATCACAATTAGACTTTGACGGTATCAAAGATAACCTAAAAACTTTCTTATCACAACAAGATGAATTTACTGATTACGATTTTGAAGGTTCTGGAATGAATATCTTGTTAGATGTTCTTGCTTACAACACTCACTATATTGGATACAATGCCAATATGTTGGCAAACGAAATGTATCTTGACAGCGCCGACCAAAGAGCAAGTGTAGTATCATTAGCAAAACAAGTTGGTTATACTCCAAGAAGTGCTGTTGCTTCACAAGCAACAATTGATGTACTTGTTAATAATGCAACAGGAGCATCCATCACAATGTCAAGAGGAACAAAATTTACAACTACGGTTGATAGCACAAACTATTCTTTTGTAAATAATGCTGATGTAAGTATTACTCCATCAGATGGTGTTTATAAATTTTCTAATTTGGTAGTTTATGAAGGTACATATCTAAACTATAAGTACACAGCAAATACATCCGACACCGATCAAAGATTTATTATACCAAATGATAATGTTGACACAACAACTCTTACTGTAAAAGTTCAAGAATCTTCTTCGGACTCTACAACAAACACTTATACATTAGCAACTGGTATTACAGGAATAGAGTCTACATCTAAAGTTTATTTTTTACAAGAAGTTGAGAATGGAAGATTTGAAGTTTACTTTGGTGATGGTGTTTTAGGACAAGCAATCGCTGATGGTAACATTGTTATACTAGATTATATAGTTTGTAATAGGGATGAACCAAATGGTGCTACTACATTTACATTATCAGGAACAGTTGGTGGATTTTCAAATGTAACCATTACAACAATTAATAATGCTAACGGCGGTGATGATCCTGAAACAATTAAATCAATTAAGTATAATGCACCAAGAGATTATACATCACAAGATAGAGCAGTTACAGCAGACGACTATAAAGTTCTTGTTAAAAGTTTATATGCAAATGCTCAGTCAGTTCAAGTATATGGTGGTGAAGACGCAGCTACTCCTGACTATGGTAAAGTTTATGTTTCAATTAAAGCAAAATCAGGATCCAATTTAACAGAAGTAACAAAAAATAGTATTGTAGCAAGTCTTAAATCATATGCTGTTGCTTCGGTAACACCTGTGATTATTGATCCTGAAACTACTTACATTACATTAATTATAACTTTCAAATACGATTCTAGTTTAACTACTAAAGATGTATCAACACTTCAAACAAATGTATCGGATGCTATTACAAGTTACAATACAAGTACATTAGAGGATTTTACAGGTATGTTTAGATATTCAGCAGTCACTAAAACAATTGATGGTGCCGATACTTCTATTTTATCAAACATTACAACAATTAAGTTATACAAATATATTACACCAACTTTAAATTCAGCATTAAAATATACTTTATCATTTAATAACGCATTTTACAATCCACATAGTGAACATAATAAAACAGCTGGTGGTATTGTTTCTTCAACAGGATTTAAAATTAATGATGACAGCTCAACTAACGAACACTTTTTAGATGATGATGGTGATGGTAATATACGAGTATATTATTTAAGTGGTACAACAAGAATATATACAAGTTCTTCCTACGGTACTATTGACTATACGACTGGAGAAATAATTTTAACTTCTGCTCATTTAACAAGTATATCAAATGTTGATGGTGCAGCTAGCACTAGAGTAAGAATATTTGTTAAACCAGATTCAAATGACATTGTGCCTGTAAGAAACCAAGTGCTATCTATTGATACAACTAATTCAACAGTTACTGGTTCAGTAGATGAAATAGAAAGTGGTAGTTCACAAGCAGGAACAACTTACACAACTACCAGCAGTTATTAGGTGCTAGGTAATGGACAAGAAAAGAACAAATAAAAAAAAACTATCCACACTCATTAAACAACAAGTCCCTGAATTTGTTTTAACAAAACATCCTAAATTTACAGAATTTCTTTCATCTTATTTTCTATTTTTAGAATCTGCTGAATTAAATTTAGATACATTTACAGAAATAGATCAAATACTTTTAGAAACAGTAGGTACAACAGATAGTTTTGTTTTACTTAATCAAACAGATAAAAATGGTTTAGACGCAGGCAATAAACTTGTTGATGAACAAAATACTTTTGGTGGTTCATTTGCAAAAGGTGAAGTCATTACAGGATCAACATCTGGTGCTACTTCAACTGTTTTAGCAGAGGACATTGTATCTAATTCAAGATTATTTGTTTCAGCACACAATGGTTGGATAACAGGAGAAACTGTCACTGGTTCCACTTCAGGTGCAACTGCTAAAGTTTCTAAATATCGTGCTAATCCAGTAGAGAATATTCAACAACTATTAAACTATTCTGATCCTGACCATACAATAAGCGATTTCTTATCTCAAATGAAAGAGGAATTTCTTAATACAATTCCAACTGATACAGATGATTCAGTAAGTGTAAGAAAACTGATTAAAAATATTAAATCTTTATATAGAGCAAAAGGTACAGCAAAAGCACATCAAGCTTTTTTCAGAATACTATTTAACGAACCGTCACAAATCTATACTCCAACAGATGATATGTTAAGAGTATCAGATGGTTCTTGGAATAAACAAACTTTTATTCGTTGTACTCAAACAGCATTACAATCTGTTTATGATCCTATCTTTTTAACAGGACAAAAAATAACACAAGCAAATGATCCTTCATCAACAACAATAAATGAAGCAACTGCAATTGTAGAAACCATATTAAAATTCCAAGAAGGAAGTACCGAGATTATTGAAGTTGTAGTTAATTTAGAAACAACATCAGGTACTTTTGTTTCTGGTGCAACTGTCACTGGTATAAGTAGTGCGGATCCTGATATAACAATAGGATTAACTGTAGCAGAATCTTTAGCTACAGCAGTAATTACAAATAATGGAAATACACTAACAGTTGGTGATGAAGCAACTTTATCTGGTGGTGCAGGTTCTGGTGCCAGAATCCAAGTAGAAGATATATCTGGTGCAGGTGTTAGTGAAATTATTGTTAATGCTGTTGGAGCAAATTATCAAGAAGGAGACATTTTAACATTTAGTTCAGGAACTGCTGAAGCAGTAGTTTCTATTGTTAATGGAGGTTTTGCTCCTGAATCAGGAAGTACTGACATTCATGTTGAATTAGAAAGTGGAACAATTTCAGGTTCTGGTTCTGGAGATTTATTATTAGAAGAAGCTGTTGACAATGGCCGTGGTGGTAAGTTTTTAGATTCTACTTCTATTGTAGATAATTTAAGAATTAGAATAGATTTAGAAAATGAATCTGGTGCTATGTTATCAGAAGAAGTAACAGATGGTGGTGCTGAAACAATTTATATTGTAAATCAAAATAGTGAGCCAGACAGACCATATAACATGGAAGCTGATGACCATATTGTATTAGAAGATAAAACAGCTGAAAGTGGATACGAAGGAAATAAAATAGTTCAAGAAAATGGATCAGGCAGTGGTGATATAACCGATGTAAGAATGATTGCAAGTGGTTCTGGTTATACATCTTTACCAACTGCAACACTTCCTGCTGGTCGTAGATTTATAGGATTAGAGGACCAGACCCAGTTGGTGCTGCGTAGGGCGGTAATTCGACTAGAAAACGAAGAAGGTCAAATAGAATTTGAACAAGGTACTGGTAATATATTAGATGAACAAGAGTCACTAGTCACTACCGTTGGTGACAGTACTGGTGTAGGCCGAATTGAATATGAAGATGGTGGAAGAATATTAAATGAATCTACTTTTGCTGTTTTAGCTGTGACTGGTGCAACTGTAATACCTTTTGGAGATGATATTGGTAGAGCAACATCATTAACAATTATTGAACATGGAATTAATTATACATCAGCACCAACTTTAGCGTTTCCAAAATATGCTGTGCTTAAAACTGTTTCAGGCACTATAAGTGCTGACGAAACTTTTTCCAGTAATATAAGTGGTGCAACAGGAACGGTAGTTGATTATACAGCACCTCTTTTAAAATACACAGCAACAACAAGTGAATTAGAAGTTGGAGATACAGTAACAACATCTGGTAGTCAAACTGCTATTGTAGCAAAAGCAGATTCATTAACAGGTACGGCAACAATAGGAACACAAATTACAACTGCAGGAAAATATATAAATCAAGATGGTCACCTTTCTGAAGGTTCTAAAAAAATTCAAGATAGTTTATACTATCAAGATTATTCCTATGTTATAAGGGTTTCTGAATCAATTAATAAATGGAGAGATTCAATTAAGAGAGCAGTTCACCCTTCTGGTTTCTATGTTACTGGAGAAGTTAATATACAATCACGAATAGATGGACAAGTAAAACGACCTGTTGGTGCTACTTTATCTGCTGGATTATTCTCTGGTACTGCTGATAGTCCAATCTATATGAGATTGAATACTCTATTTGGAACTATCTTTGGTAGAAGAACAGGTGTTGGATTAAAATTTATGAGTAGCGGAGTTGAGTTAGATGGTAAAACTAAAAGATCAAGAGTAAATGCAAATGCAGGATATTCAGTTGATGTTAGTACTGCTTTCACTAGTTCACACTATACAGCTGGTGAAAAAGATGTAAACTTATATCCTGAAACTAAAATAGAAACTGAAAAAAGAAGTAGAAAGAATTTTTACACTAATACCTCATATACAGCAAGAGGTTATGATGTGACTAATGGTTATGCATATGCAGGACCAAGATTAAAAACTTTAAGTGTATTTGGTTTATCAGCATATGCAGCTAATAACGCAATTACTTTAGAAGGCGGAACTGGAGAAGGAGAGATAATATTAGAAAATGAAGCAGGTGTATTACAACACGATCAATCAGATTCCTTTAGTACTACAATGGCGAATTGGGCTGATATAAGATTTACTGGATCTCTAAACAGTAATTTTAAAATTATTCAAGAAGACGATGGAGATAATTCAAACATAATTAATGAAACTACTGGAACGGATACAGGTGATGGAGTTGATGAGTTTTTACTAGAAAGTAATACAGATGGAACAACAATGAGATTATCTGATATTAATGGTAGTACATCAAATCAAAATCATAAGACTGATTTTGCAATTCCAACAGAAGTATGGAAATTTAAAACTGGTAGTATTCTTATGGAAGGTTCAGATTCTATTGGTACCGATGAAAACGACCAGATAATTTTACAGGACGCAACTGACAGTACTAGTACTATATTTGGTATTGGTTTAGAGTATGATAATCAGTAAACACTTTAGAAAAGTCTTATAAATAATAGAAAGAAACATTAAAGTTAATGGGAAAAAACAATGGCAGCAATAATAACAAACAAATTTAGAATAAACAACGCTTTGCAGTTCTATGAATCTTTTTCAGAAGCTACTGCTACAACATATTACCTATTCATAGGAAGAGCACACGCTTGGGCTTCAGACGCTGATGTACAAGGAAATACAGTAGCAGAAGGAACAGACGCTTCTCCACCAACTCCAAATGATGATATATCTTCAGAATTTTACAATTGGGATGATATGTTAGGAGCAAAAATTATTGCTTCAACAGATGTATCATATTGTATACCAAGAAGAAATTGGACAACAGGAACAACTTACGACCATTATGAACACAATATAAGTTCTTCAAATACAGCAAATAGTGGTGCAACAAATTTATTTGATTCAACTTTTGTAGTGATGAATAGTGCTTATGCTGTTTATAAATGTATTGAAAATGATAGTAACACGGCGTCAACAGTAGAACCAACTTCTACATCAAATTCAATTGTTACAACAGGTGATGGTTACAAATGGAAGTATATGTACTCTTTAACTTCTGCTGAAACTCTTAATTTTATGTCAACTGATTTTATCCATGTATCAACAGATTCTACTGTGACAGCTGCTGCTGTTGATGGTGCTTTAGATACAATTGAAGTAGTTGCTGGAGGTTCAAGTTATAGTCTTTCCACAGGTTCAACAATTACTGCAATACCAATTCGTGGTGATGGTTCAAGTGGTGTTTGCTCTGTAACTATTTCTGCTGGTGCGATTGCAAGTGCAGCTGTAACAACTGCAGGAACAGGATACACTTATGCATATATTACAAATGCTGATATCATTACTGGTACAAATGCTGGTGGTGCTGGTTCAGGTGCAAACTTAAATGTGTTTATTCCACCAAAAGGCGGTCATGGTAAAAACGCTATAACTGAATTAGGTGGTTTTTATGTAATGATTAATAAATCATTAACTGGTGCTGAAGGAACATCTGATATTGGTGTTGGTAACGATTTTAGAAGAATTGGTCTTATAAGAGATCCATGCAATTATGGAACAACAACGGTTGCTTCTGCTACAACTAGAAGACAAATACACGCTGCTGTGTTCTCATCTGTATCAGGAACTTTTACTGCTGATGAAGAAATTAATCAGGCGTCAACTGGTGCTGTTGGTAAAGTTATAGAATATGATTCAACTAATAAAATATTATATTGGTATCAAACACGATTCCCAGATGTTGGAACAGACTCCGATGGTAACCTAACTGCTTTTAGTGGTGCAAACGCAATTACAGGACAATCTTCAAGTGCTGCTGCAACTCCAAACACAAGTGATTCAACAACAACAAATGCTGTAGTGTTTGCTAGTGGATATTCAACTCCAGAGCTCGCATTTGATTCAGGAGATATAATCTATGTGGAAGAAAGAAGTCCTATAACAAGGGCGTCGGACCAAACGGAAAACATTAAGTTGATTATTGAATTTTAAATAATAAAGGAAATAAATGCCAAGTAAAACTGATTTTAATGTTAGTCCTTACTATGATGACTTTACCGAAAGTAAAAAGTTTCATAGAGTTATGTACCGTCCAGCATATGCTGTTCAGGCAAGAGAATTAACAACACAACAGACACTATTACAAAACCAAATTGAACAATTTGGTGACCATATGTTTAAGCATGGCGCTATGGTTATTCCTGGTCAAATACTTTATGACCCCCAATATCACGCTGTTAAATTAACTTCTTTCAACGGAACACTATCATTATATGATGATAACACATTGACAGGTGGAACATCTGGTGTAGTTGCTGATGTTGTAGGATATGTTGCAACTGATGGTACTGATCCTGATACTTTGTTTGTTAAATATAGAACATCTGGTACTGATAATGTTTCTAATACATTTACTGACGGAGAAACAATTACAAGTGGTCAAACTGCAGCTTCAACAGCGGTTGTTTCAACTTGTATTATTGGTTCTGCTGTCAACATAGACGCTGGTACATATTACATCAATGGATTTTTTATTAATGTTGACGCTCAAACTTTAGTACTAGAAAAATATTCAAATAATCCAAGTTATCGTGTTGGATTAACAATCACAGAAACATTTATAACTTCAACAGATGATACAAGTATATTAGATAACGCAACTGGTTCATCAAACGCAAACGCAACTGGTGCTCATAGATTTAAAATAGATTTAACACTAGCAAAATTAGCTTTAACATCAACAGCTGACGCTAGTTTTGTTGAATTGATGAGAGTGGAAGATGGTATTGTTAGAAATAGAGTTGACCATACAAAATACAGTCACCTTGAGAATACTTTAGCAAGAAGAACATTTGATGAGTCTGGTGATTATACTGTTGATAATTTTGATTTAGATGTAAGAGAACATTTAATATCAGGAACAAATCGTGGTATATATGCTTCTGGTGCAACATCTGCTGATAGCAATACAGCTGCTGAAAGTAAATTAGCATTTGGTCTTTCACAAGGTAAAGCATATGTTAAAGGATACGAAATTAAAAAAATAGGAACAACTTATGTTGATGTAGATAAAGCAAGAGATTATGATACTTATAGTGGATCAACAACTAGATTTAATATTGGTTCTTATGTTAATGTTGATAATGTTTATAATACACCTGATATTGGATTTGTTTCTGGAGAAACAGAAGCATATAAATCAGTAAGACTAGTAGATACAGCACACGGTACAAGAGGTACTGTTTATTCAACTGCTGTTCAACAAGCATATGATATTG
>MPMA02225501.1_pt1 | contig 11079 bp, 8 predicted proteins | sample 1617361 | NCBI WGS metagenome assembly MPMA02 (sample SAMN05944807, study PRJNA350692) | marine metagenome | biome: marine; feature: ODZ; material: water; isolation source: 180 m water sample filtered on 0.2 um supor filter | place: Pacific Ocean | collected 2012-04-08 | depth 180m m | reverse complement strand
TTGCCTGCGTGCCAGCGAGTTTCGCCGCTGATGATAGGGCGGTACAACTCTCGCATCCATTCGCCGGCAAATTTTGAACTCGTGCCAAACACGAGTCGATCGGGATAGAAAAAATCTTCGAGCGCATTTCCCTCGCGCAAGAACTCGGGGTTCACCACGAGATCGAAATCTACCCCTTCGTCGTGGTCCTGGCCCAAGATCTCACGCACTGTCGCAGTAGTCCCAGTCGGGACCGTGCTACGGATTGCGACGACCGTGTAGCCGCGCAGATGCCGGGCGATCGTCTCGGAGACGCAAATCACCTGGGAGAGGTCTGGTCGACCGTTCGCACTCGCAGGGGTTCCCACCGCGATGAATATGGTGTCGCTTTGCGCTATGGCGTCGACCGGGTCGATTGCGAACGACAACCGTCCAGTGTCCAGGTTCCTGCGAAGCATTTCTTCGATGCCGCGTTCGTAGATTGGCGACACGCCACGGTTCAGCTGCGCAACACGACCTTCGTCGATGTCGACGGCAACAACCCTGCGACCAGTTTCCGCGAATCCCAGCGCCGTCGTCAGGCCGACGTACCCGGCGCCGCCGATGACGCAGATCTGTCCCGGTCGGCTTTTAGGTGACCTCGGTGGATCTGCGTGATGTGACCGCCCAGAACTATCTACGAATCGCGTCGTTCGATACATCGCGACCGATGGCCCTGGCCGTCGCTCGGCATTTGTAGGCGTGGTGGAAGGAGTCGGTGTCGATTTCTGCATTTCAGATGTACCTGGACCCAGAGCTTTGGTCTTGAACGATAGATTGGCCGACCGTTGTCGGGGATTCCTTTCGCGGGTGCAGGTGCTGGCCCCTTACGCGGCCGTTCATGGTGAAGATTGGTACCGATTTTCGCCGTGAACCGAGTACGCTGGTAGCCCGTGTATCGTCATCCATACGAATCGATTAACCTCGGTCAACCCAAACGGCCGGGACGCTGACGGAAGAGATCGTGCCGCGTCGACGCCGTTGTGTCGCGGTGACCACTCCCAGCGTTAAGATTGCCGCGAGCTGCCAGGCGACTGTTGTCACCCAGGTGTGGGCGTCCCAGGCCGTGTAGTTCGGGAACAGCCAGACGATTCCCTGGTAAACAGGTGAGTTCATCTCGAACGGGTTGACCGCCAACCGAATCTCGCGGGCATGCCCCGCATGTGCCAGCGCGAACGTGGTCGCGACCGTGTGTGCGCCGAGCAGCCCTGCAATCCACCTCAGCTTCGTCGGTAACTCGGCCAGCAGGAGCGTGAGCGGGATCACCAGCAACGGGAGCACTACGGCAAGCGTGCGGCCCGGGAACCACCAGCCCATCATGGTGATGGCGACGAAGGTGGCTATCAGAAGCTGTGTCGAGATCAGGACCAGCACCACGTGGTGCCGCCAGCCGTGCCAGGGGAGTAATGCCAGTCCCGCGACAGCCGGGAAGACGATGAACGCCCATCGCGCCAGACCGAACCGCCCGTCTATGAACAGACCCCAGATGCGATAGAAGCGGTCAGTTAACGCGAGGTGCTGTTCGATTATCTCAGTCGAGGTCCCGCCGGCGTAAATGACGTTGACTGCGTACGGCGTGAGCCCACCGTAGGTCTCAAGATGGAACCACGCGAAGTAGATCCCTGAAGCAGCTGAGGCCGCAAGGAAGACATATCTCGCGTTCCCGTTGCCACGCACCAGGAAGACTAGCGCAGTGATCAGACCGAGAGGCGCGTATTTAACCCCCAGCCACATCATGGCGCTGAGGAGCACGGTCAGCGCGATCGCATCCCTCACGCCGGGACGGCCTTGCCGGGTGACGATCAGCAGGCCGAGCACGAGGGTCAATGCGGCCGGCACCTCGGGGTAGAGCTCGGTCGAGTACACGAATGCGGTGGGAGTGATACCGATACCGAGCGTCGCCAGGAAACTCAAACCGTGCCGGTCAGTAAGCCGGGCCGCTAGAACATAAGTGAAAGCGAACGTCGCGGCGGTAATTAGAAGCATCTGGGCCTGGGCGCCAGCTAGCCGCCCAGCCAGGTACCCGGGCACAAGCAGGAGCGGTAGGCCGGGGTTGTGCGGGCTCAGCAGCCTGCCGTTTTCCGCGGGGACCGACTGTCTCCACAGTCCATCACGGTGGTCAAAAAACTCCGTGTAGGATCGGGTCGCGTACTGGTTGTTCAGATCAAGGTCCCGGTCGTGGATGATGCTCTGAGTCGTGAGCAGGTAGAACGGCTCATCGGCCGTAATGCTCGCCCCGGCCGTGGCCCAGATCCCGATCGAGAACGTGTAAACGATCGCCAGAATTGCAAAGATCGCGATCGCACCTGCGATCAGTGGCTTATCGACAACGTAGGACCGGGCCCGGCCGCGAACCCGGCGCCCCGAGGAGAGAACCGGCCCATCCGGTAACGGTCGGGCGATCCCGGAATCGGTCAATCCAGTGCCCCGACTTTTCTGAGCAGGTCCAGGGTTCCTCGCAAGTCATGGAGGCCACTGAGATCAACCACCGGAGGATCGAGCGTCGATATCGGCGGCAGGTTCCCGCTGGGACCGACGCCTTCGATCAGCGGATACTCCTTCGTCTCGTCCGAGAAGTACTGCTGCGCGTCCGCCTCCAGCAGGTACCTGATGAACCCTTCCGCCCGGTCTTTGTTTCCGCTGGACTTCAGGACACCTGCCCCCGCGGTCAAGATGAGCGCGCCGGGGTCGCCGTTGCCGATGAAGTGGTTGCGCGCCCCGAAGTCCTCCCCCTCCTCTTCGAGGAATCGCTCCAGGTAGTAGTGGTTCACGAAACCGACGTCCATCTCACCACTGGCCGCCCCGAGGACCGTGGTGATGTTGTTGCCGTACTCCCTCACGTCATTCGCCAGGATGCCGCGGAGCCAATCCTCGGTCGCTGCGTCCCCCAGCAACACACGCATGCCGGTGACGAACGCCTGGAACGAGGCGTTTGCGGGCGCCCAGCCCAGGCGTCCCTTCCACTGCGGGTCCGTGAAATCAAGGATCGAGTCAGGAAGGTCCGCAGCCGGATCGATCGTTTCCGTGTTGTACACGACGGTCCGAGCACGCCCGGATGTCCCGACCCACTCTTCGTTGGCTGCTCGGAACTGCGGGTCGACGCGTTCCAGGATGGACCCTGGAAGCTGAGTGAGCATGCCTTCCGCCGATAGCGCGCCGAGAGCTCCCGAGTCCTGCAGGAACACCACGTCAGCCGGACTCCTGTCACCTTCCTCCAGGACCAGCGCTGCTATTGCCGCGCTGCTGGCATACCGGACCTGAATGAGTACGCCGGTGTCTCGGTTGAACTGCTCGAGCAGCGGTCGCACAAGGCTGCTCGTGCGGCCCGAGTAGACGACCAGTGAGTCATCGCTGTCGGAGCCGCACGCAGCGACCAGCACGGAGAGAATCGCGAACAGCGCGAGAAGGGCTAACGCCCGGGTGCCTTGCATGCTCTTAGTCACCGTCGTCCTTTCCTACTGAACGGTGAACTCGAGGCGCATGCCTTCGAGGTAGTGGCTCTCCCACTCATCGTCCTCGAATTCGACGATATTGCAGATGAAAATGTATCTGCCCGGCGAGAGGTCGAAAGTACCGGAGGCCTGTGATCCCGGAGCAAACGATTCGATCTCACCGATGAAGTCCACTTCATCCTCGGGCACGAAGCCGCGCTCGTCTACAGGTAGCTGGTAGATCGGAAGGTCGGAGCGGATAATCACGAGTTCGTGCGGATCGTTCGGCCCCTCGTTTGAGGCGACGAAAAAGATCTCGCCTGAACTCACCACATCAACCTCCGGCTCTATTGCCCACTCGTTCAGAACCACGTTGACCTGACGCGCCCCGGCTGGTTTCTCTCCAACCACACCGGGCGCCCCCGACACCGTTCCGGAGACGGAGCCTGAGACCGATCCGGAAACGGAGCCAGGTTCGTTTAGAACCTGAACGCCCGGCCGGTCTTCGCCATCGTCGCTCCCGCAAGCAATGGCCAGGGCCATTAGCGCCGCCAGCATCGTTGTGATCACGACGCCGTGCGGCGCCAACCAACTTGGTGAATCCGTTTCCATTTATGTCCTCCTGCTGTGTTTAGAAGCTTTGATAGCTTTGATATCTGGTAACTCCGGTCAAGCGGTCCACAGTTCCCGCGCCATTCCGACCGGAACGCGCCACAGGTACTGCCATCCGATAAATGAATTACCGCGACGCCTCCGGCGCCACGTGATCGGCACCTCTGACATCCGCATACCCTTCCGAAGCAGGTCCAGCGTCAGAACCTGCGCGTAGTTGTAGTCGTGCGAAATCTCGGCCACCTGGATGGCGCGCCGGGAGAAGGCGCGAAAGCCGGTCTGGCCGTCGCGGATACGCCTGCCCGCAGCCAGGTTCAGGAGGGCTGTAAACACCCGGTTGCCGAGGTATCGCCCGATGCGTTGCCCCTCGCTCCCACCTCGCCCACGCGTGCCCAGCACGTAGTCGGCCCGGCCTGCCTCGATGTCGGCGAGCAACAGAGAGATTTCCACCGGGTCGTACTCGCCGTCCGCGTCCAGATAGACGGCGGCCCGGGCGTTCATGTCACGGGCGGTATGGAGGGCCGTGCGTAGGGCAGCACCAAGACCGCGGTTGCGTTCGTGCCGGACCACGGTCTCCGCTCCACATCGGCGGGCCACGGCTGCTGTGTCGTCGCTCGATCCGTCGTCCACCACGATTACATGGAGATCCGGAACCTCGGTCCGCGGCACACGGGAAAGGGTGCCGGGCAGATTCGCAGCCTCGTTGAAAGCTGGGATCAGCACTGCAACCGGGCCGTCCGATACTTCCGCGTCGTTTGTTGAGTCCAGTAGATCTCGGCCTACGGATTGGACGGGTGGTCGTTTGCCAAGCAGGTGCAACAGGGTTGGCGCAACGTCGGTCAGATGCCGCGTCTCGCCAACTACCCTCCCTTTTTGCACTCCCGTGCCCTGGAAGATGCAGGGCACCCGGCGCTCGCTCTCGGTCAGGTGACCGTGGCCGCCTATACCGATGCCCTGCCCGTGGTCCGAACTGATCACGAGGGTCGCGTCGTCCATGTAGCCTTCTCGTTCGCACCACCCGACGAAGTCCTCGATGATGCGATCAGTGATCTCGATCTTGTCGAGGTACTCGCGGTTATAACTCCCCCGGGCGTGACCGGTCTGATCCACGCTCAACAGCTGCAGTACGAGCAGGTCGGGATCTTCCTCCCGCATAACCCGCTTGGCCTGACGGACCAGGGCATGGTCGATCTCATCGTTGTGGTTGACCGCGCTGACGGTGCTAACGCGGTCTTCGCCGAAGGCGTCGACCAGGTGTGCGATCCCGACCAACCGGCCCTTCTCACCGCCCTGTTCGAGTACGTCGAATACAGATTCGCACTTCACCCCGAGGTTGGGTACGAAATTGCTTTTCATCCCGTGGACGGCTGGAGGCGCCCCGGTCAACATCGAGCTAAACGCCGTGACCGTCCGCGCGGGATACACAGTGCGCATGTCCGTGTACTCGGTGCCCTCGTGTCTCAGGCTGTCGATGAATGGCGTATGTGCCTCTCGCAGGCGGTCGGCACGGCAGCCGTCGATGACGATCGCGATCACCCGCCGGGCACTCCGAGATGGAGTCGGACCTGTGCCACGTAGAGGTGTCGAAGGCAATGCCGGGACCCATGTGAAGAACCATTGGTGCAGTAAAAGCGCTGCGATCCCGACGAAAAGGATGAATCCTTCGACAGCTGCCACGGAAGCGATTGAGGGCCCATCCATGACGTAACCAAACATCAGGATCATCAATAAGAACTTCGGCGTCTGCTCAAGGAAGTTCCCGCTCGTGGGATCCGGGTTCTCCAGCACAAGTCGCCAAAAACGCGTGAAGTTCGTCCACGGCATGCCGATGCGGAGGTGGTAATAGACCGAACCCCAGAGAATGATGGTGAATCCCAGGTAGAGTCCTAGCGAAACGCCTACCGCCACCAGGTCCGCGGTCTTGAATAGCGCGATAAACAGGAACAGGAAACTCCAGAGCGCCGTGCGTAACCAGAGCGGAAAGTCGAAGCGGTAGAACACCACCCCAAGCGGAATGATGGCGATGCCGGCAATGGCCGCCCGGACCCAGTAACCGGCGTCCCCCAGGCTGGGGATGCTCAGGAACAGGAGGGTGTTCGCCGCGAAAACCGGTGTAAAAGGCTTGCCTTCATTGAGCACGTTCCACGCGCGAGCCGCGACTATTTCGAGCCGCGAAGCGTGTCCGTCGCATTCGCCATCGGCGTCAGCCACGCTCGACTTTCCGAAGGGCAACGCCCTGAACACTTCGTAAGCGGCGAACACCGCCGCGAAGGTGTACGAGTAGCCAAATTTGAGGCCGTGCGTCACCACCGCGATCATCAACGCGTCTTCGACCGAGAAGCCGTACAATCCCAGGGCGCCGGTCATGCTCGCTTCATAGACGCCGATGCCGCCCGGGGCGAAGTGAAATACCTGGAACAGCAGCGTGAACGAAGTGACGGCGATCGCCGCCTGGACGCTGATGTCGCCCCCGACAGCGTGGACGGTGGCGAGCAACGCCACTGATTCGAGCATCCAGGCCGGAATCGTCAGCAGAAGTGCGCCGACGGCCTGGCGCGTTGAGATCTCGTCGAGACTCTGCTTGAGCGATGTCCAGAGGGGGCGTGCGGCCGCGGGCACACGTTCTGGAACGGGCAGGCGGCGCAGCGCCACGACGCTTCCGGCTCCCAGCGCGAGGAACAACCCTGACACAAGGAGCCCTGCGTCCCCTCCCACGGGGCTGGATGGCGCAAAGGGGATTAGCACCGCCGCCAAAAAGAAGAGAACCAGGTAATCGAGGAGTCGCGCGACGAGGCTGGTGCTCACGGCGCGTGGAGCGGGAATCCCGCGCGCGGTTGCCACGTACGGACGAGCGATCTCCCCGGCCTTGACCGGTAGGAGATGGTTGGCGAACAGGGACGTTTGCAGCGCCGAGTAAGAAGCTATGCGGCCGAGTCCCGGCAACAGAAGGCGCCACGCTTCCGCCCGCAGCCAGAATGCCGCTGTATACCCAATTACGAATCCGACGACGAGCCAGGGGCGATTGCCGACGGTTGCGAATGCATGCGTAAGCGCGGAGTGGTCAACCACCCAGGCAACGGTTGCGCCCAGTAAGCCGATTACGGCCGCCATCAGCCCGATTCGGATCCACCAGGTGCTGCGGCGCCAGGACATGAGTCTCGGGGACGATACCCTGCGCACCGCCGCTAGCGAGTGGCTGTCCATCTAGGGATTCACACTACCTGCGGGAACCAGTTGGCTCATGTCGTTATGCGAATTATCTGAAGTCATGGTCCCCGAGGTTTTCCGACGGTTATCGTCGATACGATTATTATTGTTTGTCCATACGAAAAAATATATTCGTCCGTACGTGCAACAACCTATGATATCAACTGATTTGCGCATTTCAACCCTGGTCGATGTGTTGACGGAATCGATCCGGCGCGGGAGTCGCGTGAACAGACTTCAAATGTTCGGGTGCCGTGGTCAGGTGGAGTTCTGTCGGGGCGGGCGGGACCGTTGGAGGTTCACGCAGCGCCCGCATCTAAGTCCCGCCAATCCAGACCGTTGATGACGTCCCGGAATGCAGGTGGGATCTGTGCTGTGGCTCTCACTCCGTCGGTCCCCGCCTTTTTGGTAGCGCCGAGCATTTTGGCCACCTGCTCAACGTAGATCGGCAGGCGCAGGTGGATCGCTGTCGCAACAGAAGACGGGACACTGACGGGCACTTTCAGTTCATCGTCCCGGCCCGGACCAGGTATGGCCTGGAGGACGAAACGTGCTGCCATCCAATCGCCGGCAGTATTAGTCAGCACAAGTGACGAAAAATCGCGTCCGCATGCCTTAGCGACCATGGGTCCAACGTGATGATCGCCACACCTGTCGACCGCAAGGCCGTTCAATTCCAGGCTGATCCGCTGCCCGATAGAAATCGGCAAATGGATGTAGAAGACATCGGGAGTTTTCGTCGCCTTCAGAACGAGACGTGTGCCGTGTCCGTTCTTCAGCACCTCAACGCGTTGCGGTGTGACTCTAAGCAATTCCAGTCCTTGCGGAGATGTCGATCGATGAAACACCCATCCCCATGAATTTCGACAGTGGTTAGTAGGGTATACGAACTCTAATCTTTGTCCGCACGAATTATCAACCCATGTCTACCAGATTATCTCGAGCTCCGCATGCATCTTGGATTACGCCTGTTTGATGGACCACTTTCCCGTTCGGTTGGCGACGGTAGCGGATGGGGAATCGGTCACGCCGAACTCGGCGTAGGAACTTCTGTCCAGACGCCGCTTCTCAGCTGTCGAGCGGCTCAACACTGCGTACGCGTGTTCGTGGGGCCCCGGACTGGTCCGATCTCGGCGAGGAATCCGGATGACTTCTGACAACCTGTTGATCGAATTTGGAGAGGATCATTGGCCCCACATCGCGCTCCACGTTGGCGATGAGGGTAGGATCGGGGCCGTGGCGGCCGCAGGTGTCTCCGGGAGGTTGATGAAACTGCACTATTTCGCTCGACCGCTGTTTGGCAATCGCCACTGGATTAGATACTTCCGTTTGACCTGCCCCCTGACGCGGTAACAGGGATTATGTCAGTCCTGCCGCGTGTTGGTCGGCTGGCATGAATGCCCTCTTCTCGGCATGTGTTGCCCCTTCTGGAAATGTCCAGTCTCTAAGTTATTGACTGGTACCGTTTAGGGGGGGCAGGTCGATCTGAGAATCACCAGGTACGAATGAATGCCGACCGGTCCGCCCAGTCGACGTGTTTGGCAACAATTACGGGCCGGTGTTAACTTGCGGCGCACGGCCCGGGATACGCGCCGGGTACAGAGAGATCGAGAACCGCGGAAAGCCAGGTGAGACGTTGACCATCGACGCAGCGACGGGAATCGCCCGCATCCTGAAACAGGAAGGCGTGGACCAGGTTTCCGTATTCCCGTCCTGCCGCGTGAACAACGCGCTCGGGCGTGAAGGGGTCCCGATGATGATGATGCGTGATGACCGTTACGCAGTGGGCGTAGCGGACGCCTATTCCCGAATCACAGCCGGGGAGCGAATCGGCGTCTGTACCGTCTACGGCGGTGTCAATGCGGCCGGTCTACAGTACGCCTACCCCGGACTGGCACAGGCGTACGAGGACAACTCCCCGGTGCTCTGCATCACAGATGGAGCGCCAATCGGTAGCTCTGAAAATAGTCATTTCGACATCACCAGTAGTCTCAAGTCGGTCTCGAAGTGGTACGGCTACGTCGATAAACCCGAACGTGTCCCCGAGTTCATGCGTCGCGCTTTCAGCATGCTGAGGAACGGGCGGCCTGGCCCCGTGATTCTTGCCATCCCGGATCCGACCGGTCAGTACGACGAGACGGTAGATCCCTACACGCCGGTCAAAAGTTACAAAAGCGCTCCGGACCCGGCCGATGTGACCACCGCCGTCGATCTCCTTCTCAAGGCAGAGCACCCTCTTATATATGCGGGAGAGGGCGTTATCTACGCCGGCGCCTCCGCAGAACTGAAGGCGTTCGCTGAACTTGCCAGTTCCCCGGTTATCACCACCCTCAAATCGAAAGGTGTGATGCCCGAAGATCATCCATTGTTCGTTGGCGTCCGCGGTGATCATACGGTCGAATACCTGGCCAAGAGCGACCTGATCCTTTCGGTCGGTTCAAGCCTTTCGCCCGGACGGTTCAGCCACGCTATTCCCAACGCCAATAACAAAATCATCATCCAGTGCAATATCAGCGAACTGGATATCAACAAGGTATACGAGACGAATCACGCCCTGATCGGCGATGCCCGTTTCACACTGCAAGCCCTGACCGATGAACTAACCGCGCAGACCTCCGGCGGCGGCCGCAGCGCGCCCAGCGTCCACGCCGAGATCAAGGCGTCTCGCGAGGCCGGGTTGGCGAAATACCAGGAACTGATGACCTCCAACGACACGCCGATAAATCCGTATCGCGTCTACGCCGGGATGATGGAAGTGTTGGACCCTCGGAATTCGTTCGTCACGCACGAGTCCGGCACCACCCGAGACCAGTTGAGTACGGTGTACGACACGTTGATCCCACGCGGCTTCCTGGGCTGGGGGAATGTATCGACCCTCGGATTCAGCTTTGCTGCCGCGGTGGCGGCAAAACTGGCGTTTCCGGAACGACACTCGATCGCCGTGACCGGCGAGGCAGGGCTCGCCTACATGCTCGGCAACCTTGAGTCGCCGGTCCGTCACAAGCTCGGAATAACCGTGGTGCACATCAGTAACGGCGGATTCGCCGGTTACGGACCGGGATTCTGGGGCGACGGCCACAACCCATATACACACGCCGTGCTCGGTCCCGAAGAGGTCGACACGCCAAAGGCGCTTGCCGAGTTTGGCCTGCACACGGAGCGCGTTACCGAGCCGTCCGACATCGTCGGAGCGCTCGAACGGGCACTCGCAGCGAACGACAACGGCCAGCCGTCCTACATCGAGTTTGTTTGCTCGCAGTACCCGGTATTCGGCCAGTGGGTGACGAGTTAACACGGGGTAGCAGGCCCATGGGAAAGGATCGCCCAGGCCTCAACCCTTCATCGTACCTGGGGTGACCAGACCCCAGGAAGATCCAGGTGGCCTGCCCCAGGGATGAAGACCGAGTGACAGAAGTGGGCCAGCGGCACATCAAGGTTGAGATCACTTCGGATGTGGGTTGAGAATTAACGAGTGACTTCATCCATATCGCTCCCTAGCCCACATTCCCCTCGGATTCCCACGGATCACAGATACCGGCGCCTCCGAATCTTTAACGGCTCGATGGGGGTGCTTCATTTCGTCCAGGGGATCGTCGTTCTCGCACTGGCGAACGACTTCTCATTACCTGTAACGGCAACGTTCTTGCAGGATGCGCCGGGTGCTTCAGCACCTGTGCTGGCCGAATTGTTCCGGTTCCGGCTTGCCTGGGGAGTATCAGGATTCCTGTTTATCTCGGCAGCCGCGCACTGGATCATCGCTGCACCGGGGGTATCCGAGTGGTATCGAATGAATCTGGAGCGTGGTCGGAAT
>MPMA02094205.1_pt1 | contig 11086 bp, 9 predicted proteins | sample 1617361 | NCBI WGS metagenome assembly MPMA02 (sample SAMN05944807, study PRJNA350692) | marine metagenome | biome: marine; feature: ODZ; material: water; isolation source: 180 m water sample filtered on 0.2 um supor filter | place: Pacific Ocean | collected 2012-04-08 | depth 180m m | reverse complement strand
GCGCAAACGAAGCTGGTATTTGATCCCGGATGGGAGAAGGAGAAATTTCCGCCGCACGCGGTAAGTCGCAAAACGCCTGAAGAGATTATGGCAATTTATAAGCGCGGCGCGGCGGGTCGCACTTCGGCTGCGAGCGACGCCCTGTCCTTTCCCAAACCTGCCGACGGCATCATGCGTATCGTGGGAACGGGCCACAGTTTCATGGGGCCCGCCTACAAGACCTTGCCCGTCATTTGCCGGGCCGTCGGCTTTGAGCAGCCCCTGTGCCTGCATACCGGCGGCGGCATCACCGGCAGCACACGCTACAAATGGGAGCAGGAAAACGGCATCTTCAAATTTGACGGCAAGCCCCTGCCCAAGCTGCTGGCCGCTATTTCCAACGCGGAATGGGAGACGATGATCTGGGGACCCTACGGCAATGACCGCCCGGAATTCTACACGTGCTGGATCGATTTCTGCGAACAATACAATCCCGGCATGAAATTCTTTCTCTCCGACGCCTGGCCCGCGCCGGGTCAAGTCCGGAAGGCCTTCAACCTCAAGGCAAACCCGGAATCTGAAGCGTTCTTCACCGATGCGGTCTACGATCAACTCAGCGCCCACGCGAACGCTGGCTTTGCAGGCCTCGTGAAAGCCCTGCGCGAATCAACAGATGAAGTATACATCCTGCCCACCCACGCCGCGATGACAGAGGCCGCCAGGCGGTTCATCCGGGGCGAACTTCCCGGCGTTGAAGGCCTGTATACGGTGATCGGCGGAAAAGAGCGTTCTCTTTGGAAAGACAAAATCGGCCACTTGGGCCCCGGCTTCGACCGCCTGGAGGGCTATGTCTTCTACGCCACGCTCTATGGCAAATCCCCTGAACTCATTTCAGCGCCTATCAAGTTCAAGGATGCCCCAAGCTTCCCAAGCGCCGCCCTGGACAAGATATTCCGCGAAATCGCCTGGAAGGCGGTGGTGGAGCATCCCCTCTCCGGCGTCACAGACAAGAACAGGAACGGCATCGGCGATCATCTGGAGTAGCGATCGGGTGAAGAATTGAAAGCTGAAGCAAAATGAAACACCTCCTACTCACAACAATCGCAGCCGTGATGCTGGTGGGGTGTGGGCAGGCGCAGAAGCCGACTCCTTCATCAGAAGCAAAATCGGATGAGTTCGACTTGGTTATCCGGAAGCATCTAGAAGACCTCTTTGCCAAAACAAAAGCCGGTAAGAATTTTGTGGAGGAAAAACTGTCCAGAGACTTCTATAATGCAATGCAGAAAGGCAAACTTGCCAAACTACTGAAGGAGGAGCGCAAGGGACTGGGTGTCGCTTTCTTTCACACTAACGGGAATAACTACGGTAAACTTCTCTACACTTGGGGAGTGGGGCCCAAGTTGCATTTGAAGGAAGTCGTGGTCTTTCGCGCAAAAGAAAACCTTTTCCTCGAATCCATTGTCATCGGTTCCGCCGGACACATAGATTTGGATACCGGGAAGGGGACTCACAAGCCCGGTGTATTTGATGGCAGCTACAAACCAGACCTCCATTTCAGCAATGTGAATGGACAACTTATGTTCTTAAGTGAGACGGATGGCGCCCGGCTTCTTTTCCCCATGAAATCAATCCGTCCAGACTAACGAAAGCTTTGGCCTAGTTTGGATAACTCGATCAAGACTTTGTAACAATTCAACTGCTTATCGCTTAAATTAAATGTTACCTTTAAAGCATTAATATAAGTTATTCTGTTTTACATGATTAAACTAATGGATGCCATGAGTTCGCTAAGAATAAAACACCTAGCGCTAATCGCGACTTTTTGATGAAATCAGCGTTTACTATGAATACTGAAGAGAAAATCAAAGGACATCCTGAACGAAAAGATGTAGCGGGCATTGAAGCCCATGATCTGGAAATGATCGCCGCTCAAAAGGAGGCACGTGAAACTCTCATGGAGTTTACTACAGCCATCCAGGCACGAGAGAATGACAAACGCTATTTGCTGAAGGCCGTAATCATGGAAGGCCAGGATACGGAGCATGTTTGGTTAGAGCCCGTCAAATGGAATGATCCCGGGCTAGCGGGCATTCTTGCGGTCGATCCCATCACTATTAAGAAGCATAAAAAGGGAGACGAAATCACACCTCAACCGGAAGAAGTGACGGATTGGGTGATTCTCTCGCGGGATGGCTCCAGGAAAGGAGGATTCACAATAGATGTGATTGAAAAGCGACGCGCTGAGGCTGATAAGAGCGCACAAGGCAGTGAAGGCAATGGCTAACAAATCTCATTCTTTCGTAGTTTCCGTTGCTGGAATCTGCCTGCTGCTAACAACGCAGCCATTGGCTTCATCGCCGGAGAAAACGACATCACTGTCTGATGGCAAGACCCTCGCTGGCTGGCACGCTGTCGGTGACGGGACGTGGACCGTTGAAGACGGGGCGTTCGTCGGTCGGGCCGATCGGACAAAACTCTATGGCTTGCTGGTGAGCGACCAGACCTTTTCTAACTTCACTGTCAGCTTCAGGTTCAAATGCATCTCGGGTGACAGTGGTTTTTATATCCGCACGCTCATCGAAAAGCCGGAAAAGGGCAAGGGCATGCAAGTCCAAGTCGGACCTGTCGGCAGCGGCAACGGAGGAATCTATGAAAGCTATGGCCGTGGGTGGCTCGCACGGCCGTCCGCCGAGCTGGAAAAAAAGATCGTCAAAGCGGACGACTGGAATCAGATGATCATCACCGCGGACGGGGGCGTCATCACCGTCCACGTCAACGGCACGAAAACGGCCGAACTGAAAAAAGACACGGGTCGCGCGACCGGCCGTTTCGCCCTCCAGATGCACGCCGACCAGAAAGTCCATGTCATGTTCGCGGACATCACCATCAAAGAAACTGCTGCTGACTGACTGCTAGCAAATCGCTTTTTCAGGCCGGGGTTCCTGGAGGCTGAGGAGCCGGGGAAGGAGGAGGTGCAAGCGGGGCGGCTTGGCTGATTGGTTGCTGGCGTTGGCTTGAACTCAGCGGCGGCTGACCTGCCCGGAGACCGGGGTCAGGGTGAAGTCCTTGATAGAGAACCCCTTCGCTTGTCCAGTGCTCTTGTGCGAAATGCTGAGGACGTTCTTGCCCTTGGTGATCTCGACGACGACCGGCTCGGTGGTGTCCCACATGCCGACGGTGTGCGGCAGTGGGACCTCGACCGGCTGCTTGGCGTCGTTGGCGGTGACCAGGAGGATCTGCTGCCAGCTCGGGGTCGCAAGCCGCGCGGTGAGTTGGTATTTTCCCCCGGCCGGGGCATCGAAGGTGTATTCGAACGTCTGGCCTCCGCCATTGCGGCTGAAGTGCAGCTGCTTGCCGCCGAGCACGCAGTCCATGAAGATGATCTTGCCGGTGCTCTTGGTTGGATTGCTGGTGGCGACGGCGGGGATCATGATGACACCCTTGGCATCAACCGTCACCTTCCGGTCCTTCTCCGTCATCTTCACCTTCGTGATCTCGATCTTCTCCTTGGTGACGTTGGATTCGCCGATGTCCGTTCCGACTGCGGCGAGCGTCCTGGCATTGGAGTCTGCAATGATGCCGCGCTGCGTGTAGAGCGCCACGGAGTTCCAGAACGAGGGATTGCCGGAGAGGAAACCGAAGGTGCGCGGCTCGCCCGTGACATCGCCGATCCACTGGGCGCGCTTGACCTGCAGGTAGGGCTTCCCGGTCATTCGCGCCTGCGTGATTGCGAGGAAGTCGAGATCCTTCTGGCGACCCTTCACCCAGCCGGCTCCCCAGCCGCCGCCAAGGCAGACCACCCAGCCATCGGGCGTCCAGTGGGCCAGCGCCGCGTGGCCACGCTGGGGACGCGCCAAGGTCGGGATGCCGAAGGCGCGGAGGATGAAGCGGCCGATGAAGGCGCGACGGCCGCAGACACCGCCATTCATGAGGATGTTCTGGAAGAACTGCAGATCGTCGCGATCGTAATGGTTGTCCTGCGATCCATAGCGGATGTCGCTCCGGACCAGGGCCACGTAACGCCACTTGTAATCGTCGGTCGTGACGTGGTCGGGACGGTAGTTGCGCAGCATCTCGCGGCCCCAGGCGAGGATCTCGTCCGGTTCCTCGCCATTGACGACCATGCGGTAGTCCCAGGTGCTGAGGGTCTCGAACGCCGGATCAAGTTCGCCGTCGATGAAGGCCTTCTCAAAGTGCAGGTAGCGCCTGACCGGATCGACAAACTCGGTCGCACCCGTCTTGGCCACTGCGTCGCGCTGCCTGATCGGCACCGCGTGCTCCAGGCTGACTGCCAGCGCCAGCCGACGGAGCGGTCCTTCAGCCACCTTGTCGCTCGCCTTCCAGACATCACGGTAGATCTCCATCGCCCGACCGTAGTTCGCCCCGCTCGCGCCGTCCGCCACGGCCATCTGCACCAGCAAATCACCGGAGGAGAGCATCTTGTCGATCAGCGCTTCCTGGTCCTGTCCCTGCTGGGCGTATGCCGCCAGACCCGCCGGCGTGGCTTCCAGCATGACCGAATACTTCGCCAACTTGGCGTCCATTGTATTGCTCGTCAGCGAGGATTTCATCCCGAGATTCTCAACCGCCTGCAAGGTGGCGGCTTCCGCCCGGATCAGCGCCTGCTCGGCGGCCTTGAACTCCTTCTCAATCTGCGGCCGTTCCTTCTTCGCCTTCGCCAGCTTTTCCAGACGTTCCTTGAGGGCGTCCTCACCGTCCTTCCGGTTCTGCTGCCATTTCTCGAGCTCCTTCTGCGCGGCCTCGCGTTCGGCGGCGTTGGTGGCTTTCTTCAACTTCTCGTTGGCACCGGCAATTCCCTTGTCGGCCCCACCGATCCACTTTCCCTTGGCATGACCGATCAGCGCGTTTGCGGTGCCAAGTTCGCCCATGCGCCTCTGTGCCGCGTCGATCTGCGCCTTCGCTGCAATCTCGGCCTCGCGGAGTTTGGTGAAGGCGGCCTTGTTCCCGTCGTTCACCGACGGGATGGTCCGTTTGATCTCATTCTTCAAATCCTCGAGCTGTCCCGCATACTGCGCCTCGAGTTTCTTGCCGGTCGCGGTGAGCGGTGTTTCCGGCGTCTTCTTGGCCGCCCATGCGCCCGAGATAGTGATCACGGCGGCAGTGAGCATCGTGACGAAGTTTGCGAATGCCTTTGTTTTCATAGATTTTCTGAGGGTTGCATGGATTCGGTGACCGTCCAGTTCGCGGCCGTTGCCGGGCCATGCTCGGGTCATATAAACGCCCGAGATCCACAGAAATTTCAGAAGCGGGCGAAAAACGGGGGAGGTTCAAATGGGATCGATCATTATGTCGCAAAAAGGAACGGTCGCCGCCGCGAATAGGCGCTCCCATATCCTCTTGGCAGAGATGTTGCCAGTAAATCGCTTTTACAGGCCGGGTTCACAGGGAGGCCCAGGGCCCGGGCCCGCTCCCACTGCCATACCAGTCCTCCAGATTCGGCGACCACTCATCGGGAAATCGCGGGGTTCATCTACGCTCATTGATATCACTGCTCTTTGCTGCGATTTCGTCGAATCTTGAGCTGTTCACTGATCTTCTGCGTCACCTGCTCGGCCATTTTGCCGTAGACGTTACCGGCAAAATGAACGTCGTCGCCCTTCTTCCATTCGGCATAGCCATCCCACGTGGTCACAACGCTATGCAAATCGTTGATGGGAATACTGTGCTCCTTCATCACCTTTTCGGCGGCAGCATTGTAGATGAGGTCGTCGCCCTCGGGATTATGAGGGGCATTCGCCGGGATCGGGGTGGTGGTGGCCCAGATGACCTCTGCTCCGTTGGATTTCAGCAAGGCCACGATCGTTGCCAGATCCTTGGCATACTGATCAACAGGGTTGTGCCATGCTCCGTTCCGACCGCGAAAGATGTCGTTCAGACCGAAGTTGAAATGAATCACATCGTATTTGGTTTCTGAGAGATGCCTCTCGAAACGTTCAAAATCCGCAATGCATGCCTTGGCGCTGCCAAAATCCAGACTCTTTGCGCTACCATTGGAATGCCAGAATGCCTCTTTATTGATCCTGTAGGTCGCAACAGCGCCAAGTTTGACCATCTCCGCCTTACCCTCCAAGAGCTTGATCAGGGATTTGCTATAGCCACCGGAGATCGAGTCACCAACGATCAATACCTTGGGGATCGAAGCCGCATTCTTTCCGTGCTTGATGATGAAGGCCGCCATCGCTTCATCCTCAAAGAACCCGGTCCAGTAGTTGTGCCCCTGTCCCTTGAAGACCGTGACCGTGATCTCTCCTCCAAGCGCCTTGTAGCGTTCTTCCACGATGAAGGAGTTATCTTTCGGCGGCACCAAGGTGTCGATATCCCCGGTGTTGTGATAGATCGGCACCTTCGCCCTGGCCAGCGGGTCCAGGCGGTCGATGGGATTATGCTTCTTGAGTTCCTTGGTGAGTTTCTCTTGGGACATTCGGTATTTGCCGGCGGCGGATTTCAGCCCCGGGTAACTGGCCAGATTGCAGACTGGGTAAATGCCAGCGAGGCAGGCGATCGACTCGGGATGTTCGACAGCCCAGTTGTAGATCTGCGTTCCACCGTAGCTGCGCGCCAAGAGGCAAACCTTCTTTGTCAGTCCGTGATTTTCGGTCAGCTCCTTATAAAACGCGGTGAAAATCTTTCGTCCGTCCGGCGTTCCGAAATCTCCCTTCACATCGATTCCGGCGACCGCGATGCCATTGTCCAGGCACTTCTTCATCATCCACTGCTCGAGTTTTCCGGGCAACTTATAGTCGCTGGGACAATACCATAACCACGGGGTCTTCTCCCCAGCCTTGACGTTCTCCGGTAGAGCCAAATAGCAATCATGTCCTGCAACCTTCAGGAATTTTGAATTGGGTGGAAAGATCTTCCCCGCTCCCTTCTTGCTACTGAGACCGGAAGCCGCTTTCGGCGCGGGCGTATCCTGCGCAAACAAAGGGCAGAGAAAGCCAAAGCTGATAGCCCAGACGCTCAAGGCACAAGGGATGTTCTTCATGATGTCGGTCTCAATTCTTATCGGTAGCCTCTTCAAATGGATCGGACGTGCGCGATGAGACGGCCTTGCGGATATATGTGTCCACGTCATTATGGATTGGGTGTCCGGGTGTCTTAACAGTCGGCACATGACCAGCCTTCGCCACCACAAGCTTGTGGGGTGAGTCCTTCTGCTCCTCAATTGCTTTGCGCAGGTTGTCCCACATCCATTCCACGTTACCCAGGCCCGCCGCTTTTGCTTCGGCGATGATCGGTGCCTTACCGCCAAAGAAAGGATCTTGAGTTCCCGCCACAATCAACATGGGGACGGATTTATAGCCTGCCTTCACTGCGGCTTCGGGAGGGAAGGGATACTCCGGGTCGATCATCACGCCAATCTCCTGCCTGGTGGCCTCGTTCTGCCTCAGGTTCTGCTGGCGCTGAGCCGCTCCCAGCATGTTGAACTCATCGTCCATGCAACTCACTACCACCCCCCAGGCGCAGGCAGCAAAGCCAATCCACGCGGGGGTGGGGCTGCTTCTGGGCCTCTTCAGCCGCCTCAACCTCTTCGCCTTGCTGCCAGGGAATCGCTTTTTCAGGCCGGATTTCCTGGAGGCTGAGGAGCCGGGGAAGGTGGGGGTGCAGGGGGCGGAAGGGGTTCAGTTCCATCGAAAATCCACTGGCGAAGCCTCCAAGCCGAAGAGAAAAGGTCTCCTTATTGCCTGTCCAGTTCTTCAGGGGGACGCTCCAAAAGATCGTTGTCCGCCTGAGAAAGGCTCATGAAGCCTGGGCCGAGAATCGGGTCAGCGCGGTGAGCCTTTCGGAGGACTATTTCTTCTTGCGCTTCTTTTGCCTGGTCTTTGCGCCCTGCTCATCTCCAGCTTGTCGGTCCTTCGCTCCGAAGCTCGTCTTTGCGTCGAAGCGCTCGTCCTCGGTGGCGATTTCACGTCGCATGCTCGCCAAGGCCTTTCCGAGTGCTTCGAAGGCATCTCGCGCTTCTTGGCCAGCCTGGGTGGGGTCGATGGGGTTCTTGTGCAGGGGATCTGCGAGGAAATCGAAGAAGCGTTCACCCTCGTAGAGCTTGTAGCGCGTATCGCGAACGAAGTGCGACGCTTGCCCTCGCTTCTTGCCGTAGTAACACAGGTAGGCCCAGTCGCGCGGTTTGTGGTCGGCATCACCACGCAGGCGGCCGGCGAAACTGTGGCCGTCGATGGTGATGTCTTCGGGCAAAGAGGTTCCTGCCAGCTCGGCGAGACTGGGCAGGAAGTCCGAGAAGTCGATGGGGTCGTCGAAGACCTTGCCGCGGACACCGCCTGCCGGCCAGTAAGCGACCAGCGGCACGCGCGAACCGGTTTCGTTGGCGTTGCTCGCCTTGCCGCCAGGCCAGGGTTGGCCATCGACAGCACCATTCTTGATGCCTCTGCCGGTTCCGTTGTCTCCGGTGAAGAGGAGCAGGGTGTTTTCGGCGATACCCAGGTCGACGAGGTGGTCGCGGATGCGACCGACGATCTTGTCGGTGTAGGAGACCATGTCCGCGAAATATTCCTCGTTGGATTTCTGGCCCTCACCGGAATCGGGTGTGGCGACGAAGGGACTGTGGGTCAGGATCATCGGGTAATAGCAGAAGAAGGGCTCTTTCTTGTGCCTGCTGATGAAGTCGAGCATGAAGTTGGAGACAACATCAGGGCCGTATTCACCCTTCTTGCCGGGCAGGACCTCGCCGTTTTGGATGAGTTCACCGACATTGCCGAACCGTGGCCCCTTGTTCTCCAGCCACCACAGGCAGTACTCGTCGAAACCGAAGTGATCAATGAGCTTTCGGTCGCGACCGAGTTGCCACTTGCCGACGATGCAGGTCGCGTAGCCGGCCTTGCGCAGGACGTGGCCGAAGGTCTTCTCGCGCGGGTCGAGAAGGCCGAATGTCTTGTAGTTCCGGAAGTTGTAACGACCGGTCATGATCTTCGCCCTCGAGGGCGTACACAGGGGTTGGGCGACGCAGTTGGTGAAGCGCAGGCCCTGTGCGGCGAGTTCGTCGAGGACAGGTGTGCGATAGGGGGCACCGCCGTTGGCGCTGAGGCACTCGTAGCCGAGATCATCGGCCATCATCAAGACGATGTTGGGTCGGGACTGCGCGCTTACCGTTATCGCGCAGGCGGTCAGAAGCACCGCGGCCATGGGCGCTTTCATGGATCGGTTCATGCGTGTCCTTGTGGGTTCATCATCGCTTTCACAATTCTCTCACCTGTTCCCTGCTAGTAAATCGCTTTTTCAGGCCGGGTTCGCAGGGAGGCCCAGGGCCCGGGGAAAGTGGGGGTGCAAGCGCTAAGCGCGACTTCTTGATGGAATCAGCATTTACTATGGATACGGAAGAGAAAATCAAAGGACATCCTGAACGAAAAGATGCAGCGGGCATTCTTGCGGTCGATCCTATCACTATTAAGAAGCATAAAAAGGGAGACGAAATCACACCTCAACCGGAAGAAGTGATTGATTGGGTGATCCCCTCGCGGGATGGCTCCAGGAAAGGAGGATTCACAATAGATGTGATAGAAAAGCGACGCGTTGAGGCTAATAAGAGCGAACAGGGCAGTGGAGGCAACGGCTAGCGCCGCGTCTCACTTTCAATGTTCGCAAAGAAAGGAATAATCACATGTTTCAGAACACACGTATCCTTGTTATCACGCTGCTGAGCACCCTGTCAGTACTGCCGTCCCAGGCCGCGGAGCCCGCTCCTTTTCCAATTTGGAAGCCGGGCGCAATGTTGGCGAAGGCTGAAAAACTGCCTGAGATCAGTAACGTCGATTTCCATGTCATAAAAAAGTGGGATAAGAAGTCTGACGGCTACACGTTCCTCCACGGTGTCGGACTCGCACACCACAAGGGAAAGCTCTACGCATCCTTCGGGCACAACAAGGGCGCCGAGAACACGGTTAGTGAAGAGGCTCACTATCGGGTCAGCGAGGACGGGGGCCGGACATGGGGCACGCTCAAAGTGATAGATGCTGGAGATGAACCGGATCTCGCCGTTAGCCACGGAGTATTTCATGTCCACGAAGGCGCTCTTTGGGCATTTCAAGGTGCTTATTACGGAAAGATGAAGCGCATTCACACAAGGGCTTACCGCCTAAACGAGAAGACAGGCAAGTGGGAGAAACACGGAGTCGTCGTCAAGGACGGATTCTGGCCGATGAACCAACCCGTGGAAATGGCTGACGGGAACTGGATTATGCCAGGCATTTCCGCGGGTCCCTACTCGAACAGTGGCATCTTCCCCGCTGCGGTGGCAATCAGCCATGGCAGCGACCTCACGAAGTGGGATTTCGTGAAGATCCCTGTGGCTAAGAGCGTCAAGGCGATGTGGGGGGAATCGGCGATATTCGTGGCTGGAAAGACAATCTTCAACATCGCCCGTTACGGCGCCGATGCAGTGGCACTCGTTGCGAAGAGTGAGGATTATGGTCGCAACTGGTCGCCGTCATCAGCAAGCAATCTGCCGATGACAACCTCGAAGCCCGCCGCCGGAATCCTCAGCACGGGCCAGCGTTACCTTGTCTGCACCACAGCGAAGGGCAACGGCGGCAAGCGGACACCGCTGACGATCGCGCTCTCGAAACCGAATGAAAACCAATTTAGCAAGATCTTCGTCATTCGTCGTTCGCGGCATGATGGCAAGCCCGGCGAATCGGCCGATAGAGTGAGCCTCTCATACCCGTACGCGATGGAGTACGATGGTAACCTTTATGTAGGCTATTCGAACAATGGTGGTCGACGCGGCAACCTGAACAGTGCTGAACTTGCGGTGATCCCGATCAAGTCGCTAATGGACCTCGAATAGACTCAAAGCGAACAAGCCGCTGAACGGTACGGTATATAGCCGCCCGTTAGCGGAAACGTTCGCCGCATCCAGAAAGGAAAGGAATTGAGCATGACAGACAATAGGCGATTGGTTTCGATAGTTGTTCGGCCGATAGCGGCTGTGACCTTCCTGTTGGGAAGCGTCCAGATACTCCCCGCAGCTCAAAACGCCGAAATGGTCGAACGCCACGGTATCACGTGGAGATTCGACAGGGCCTGCCGCGTCGGCACATTCGTCAACGGCGACCCGTGGGTGCTGGGGCCGGTG
>MPMA02221031.1_pt1 | contig 11107 bp, 8 predicted proteins | sample 1617361 | NCBI WGS metagenome assembly MPMA02 (sample SAMN05944807, study PRJNA350692) | marine metagenome | biome: marine; feature: ODZ; material: water; isolation source: 180 m water sample filtered on 0.2 um supor filter | place: Pacific Ocean | collected 2012-04-08 | depth 180m m | reverse complement strand
GGCAACAGATCCTAAAGGTGTTTTTGGCACAACAATTGGGTTGGAAGGGAAATATGGGTCTGGCAGGGTGTTTGATATGCCTGTGTCAGAGAATGCGATGACGGGAATAGCCGTTGGATCGTGTATCAAGGGAATGCGTCCGATAATGGCACACCAGCGTGCTGATTTTATGCTGATGGCTATGGACCAGGTAATTAATAATGCTGCAAAATGGTATTATATGTATGGTGGGCAGAAAAGCGTACCGCTTACTATTCGTGCAATAGTGGGAAGGGGTTGGGGACAAGGACCTCAACACTCTCAAAATTTTCAAGCCGTTTTTGCACAAATACCAGGTTTAAAGGTGGTAGCCCCAACGACTCCTTACGAAGCAAAAGGATTATTGACAAGTAGCGTTGAGGATAACAATCCTGTTATTTTTATTGAACATAGGTGGCTGTACAATCAGGTTTCCCATGTACCGCAAGGGTACTATTCTCTTCCACTGGGAAAGGCAAATATTTTACGTAAAGGTACAGACATTACTGTTGTTGCTTCAATGGAAATGGCCCTTGAGGCAGTGCATGTGGCGGAAAAACTTGAATCTCATGGTGTTAGTATAGAGGTGTTAGACATTTGTTCAGTAAAACCATTAGATGAAGATGCTATTCTTGGTTCTATAGCTAAAACTCACCATATCTTGATAATAGATTCCAGTTGGGTTGCCTTTGGTGTTTCATCTGAAATTGCTGCTATGGTTGCAGAAAAAGGATTTGATTTGCTTAAGGCAAAGATTAAGCGTCTTGGATTGCCAGACGTACCAACTCCTTCAAGTCCAGGTCTGAGCAAGTCCTATTATACTAGTGAGGCTGATATTTGCAATGCTGTTTGCGAAATTCTTAAGATTAATCTTGAGGCTGCAGAACTTGGTCTTTGTGACTTTGTAAACGATGTTCCGGATGATTACTTTAAAGGGCCTTTTTAGAATTCGACTAATGGATGAAAGAAAAATTCATAGTTATTGGTAGCAATTGTTTTTCAGGCTCCAGTTACGTAGATTATGTTTTAAGAGATAATCCTGATGCCGAAGTAATTGGAATAAGTAGGTCTGCCGAATATAAGGATTTCTTTCTCCCTTATAAGGAAATCGATAGTAATCGCTTCCGGTTTTATCAATTGGACTTGAACAGTCAGATTGATAAAATTATGTCTTTGATCCGAGATAACCGTCCCGATTATATAATTAATTTTGCTGCACAGGGAATGGTTGCCCAAAGCTGGCAGAATCCGGATCAATGGTTCAGGACAAATTGCCTGGCAATTATGAACCTGGCAAACAATCTGGTTTCTGAAAACTATCTCAAACGTTATGTTCAAATCTCTTCTCCAGAGGTTTATGGCTCCAGTTTCGGTCTGAAAGAGGAAGAGGCATCTCTTCGACCTTCTACACCATACGCTGCTTCCAAGGCATGTGGCGACTTAAGCTTATACCCTTTCTTTTTGAATAAGGGATTGCCTTTGGTTTACACCAGGGCTACCAACGTATATGGCCCGTACCAGCAGCTTTTTAGAATTATTCCACGTACAATTATCTATATAATAAAAAAAGGCAAAAAGATACAGCTACATGGAGGAGGTAAGGCGATAAAGTCCTATATACATATCAGGGATGTGTGTGATGCAACGTTAAAGATTGCGAGAGACGGGAGAAATGGTGAAGTTTATCATATCTCTCCTGGTAATGGAGGGGTTAGTATTTATAATCTTGTTCAGATGATTTGTAGAAAAATGGATAAGAACCCTGAGGATTGTGTTGAAATGGTGGAAGACAGGTTTGGCCAGGATGCTGAGTACGAAATTGATTCAACAAAGGTACGTAAGGAACTTTGTTGGAAACCGACCATAGATTTAGACAAGGGTGTTAGTGAGGTGATTGTCTGGATTGAGAAATATTATAACGAACTTATTGAGACTCCAATGGATTATATCCATAAACCGTAACAAGTAGAGAATATAAACGTTTAAGAAAGACTGGAATGGAAATAGAATCAGATATAGAGAGTAAGCATGATGAGCAGAGAGGATACGTTCTGGATGGAACAAAGATTGCCTGGCATAAGGAACGAGTTGAGGCCTGGTTGCATGGTGAGAGAATTGCTCCAATTACAATAGATATGGCTCTAAGCCGGTCGTGTAATTACCATTGTAGTTTCTGCTATGGTCAGCTTCAAGAAAATCCAAGAAAGAAAATTACGAAGGATATTGCATTCAGATTACTGGATGATGCGGCGGAGATAGGTGTAAAAGGTGTTTCACTGGTAAGTGATGGGGAAAGCTCTGTTTCACCAATTTATCCGGACTTTATCGTAAAGGGAAGTCAGAATGGACTCTCAATGGCAATGGCTTCTAATGGGTACTTGACTACCCGTAAAGAACTTGAGCAGATACTCCCTCATTTGACTTATTTCCGTTTTAATATCTCTGCCGGGGAACCAAAAAGATATTCTGAGATTATGGGGGTTTCTGAATCTTATTTCTACAGTGTCTGCCAGAATATTAGAGATGCCATGGAAATCAAGTGGAAAAACAACTTAGATGTGACTATTGGTCTTCAAATGGTGCTTATGCCTGAATTCGGTGACCAGATTATGCCTCTTGCAAGGTTGGGCTTAGAACTGAAACCAGATTACCTGGTTATCAAACATACGTCTGATGATGAAAAAAATACGCTTGGCGTAGATTATTCAGGGTATAGGAATCTATACGATAAACTAAAAGAAGCAGAAAGATTAAGTACAGATGACTATCTTGTAAAGGTGAAATGGTCCAAGATTCAAGAAGAAGGAAAGAGGCGTTATATTCAGTGTTTTGGACCGCCATTCTTAATTCAATTGTCAGGAAGCGGTTTGGTTGCGCCGTGTGGAATGTTGTTTGGGGATGCCTATAAGAAATATTGGATTGGGAATATCGTAGAGACTCCTTTCAGAGAAATATGGGAATCTGATCGTTATTGGGAGGTTATGGAAGAGATTGCATCTTCCAGGTTTGATGCACGAACTATGTGCGGATGCTTATGTGTTCAGCATAAAGTAAATGAGTTTTTGTGGGATTTAAGAAATGGAAAAACAATTCTTAAAGAGGTAGCAGGTACTCCTCCGATGCATATTAATTTTATATAAATAGATTGTGATTTATGAATATAAATAATATTTCAGAAAAAGGTACAGATATATCAATAATAATGCCGGCCCTTAATGAGGAAAACAACATTCAACATGCAATTAGTAGTACATTAGAGGCTTTTGCATACTGCAATATTAACGGCGAAATTATAGTTGTTAATGATGGTAGTGCTGATAAAACAGAAAATCTGGTTAGAGATTTAAGTGGCAGTGTTAAATGTTTAAGGTTGTTGAATCATGAGGTGCCTCAGGGAATTGGTGCTTCCTTTTGGGACGGTGTTGACAACGCAAGAGGAAATACTATCTGTATGCTTCCTGGAGATAACGAGAATGATCCCTTAGAGATATTTCGTTATTATAATTTGCTTGAGCATGTAGATATTGTTATTCCTTTTGTGTATAACAATCAAGTGCGCCCATTTTACAGGAGTGCGCTTTCATTCGTTTATCGATTTATCGTTAACAGCACATTCTTAGTAAACCTGAATTACACAAATGGGACTGTACTATACAAAAAATCAATCTTGAAAGAGTTGGAATACCGCAGTTCAGGGTTTTTCTTTCAAACGGATATCTTGATAAGACTGATTAAAAGGGGTTATCTCTTTGCAGAAGTTCCTTATAGACTGGGCCAAAGAAAAGGTGGTATTTCAAAGGCTGTTAGTTTCCCGTCTCTAATACAGGTAATAAAGGGGTACATTCGTTTGACCAGGGATCAGTATTACGCAAGAAGTGAAAAGGAAACAAAAGAATTCTTAGATGGTACGGTAACGGCGAAGAGATCTAAATGATTGCAGTTATAATTTAAAGGAATTAATTTCTTCCCGGGCATTCTTTTGTTCAATCTATCATAATATTCCAGCCTCCTGACGTTATTGTTTATTAAGTGATTGCATCTCTCTTACAACTTTACATTTATCTACGGCAGATGAATATATTATGAGAATTCTTCTTTGCGGCTCAACTATATTCTGTTTGGCTTTCTTTATGCATCTGATTGTCTGGAGGATTCGTATACCAGGAAGACAAACAAAAGTATTAAAGCAGATATTTGCTTATACTCTGCTTGCCAGCTTGTTTGTCATATGGTGTTTATCTGCATTTATATTAAAACCAGGATTATTCGAACCATTAAATTTCTTTGAGTATTTTCATATCTCCCTTTTTTATCTATCTCTTACATTAGCATATATTGTCACATATTCTGGTATGGAGGTTGACAGCCCTTCATTGGTAATGACGATGAAGATTGCAGCCGCGGGCACAGAGGGGTTATCCAAAGAAGAGTTTGATGAGTCTTTGCCGGATGATATCTTGGTGAAACCGAGAGTTAGAGATCTTGTTCGTGATGAAATGGTTACTCTCAACGGAGAAAAACATAGAATAACAACAAAAGGTGTGATTTTAGCACAATTGTTTATTTTCTATCGGAAGTTGTTAGGTATTACGCTGAAGGGTGGTTGAAGCGAAATAGTAATGTTCTTTTGTCTATTACAAATCATGATTCCCATTATATGTTTTCCAGCAAATGTCTTATTTCAAGTAGTTAGTTATAGAGTTATACCAAAGATTGGTTTGCTAAAGACAGAGTTATCAGGTTTTGTTTTTGGTCTTTTCGGCTTATTTATAATGGAGGCTATCACATTTTCAACTTTTCCAATATCAACAATAAACGTTTTTTCTGTCCTAATCACCAATCTTATAATCTATTTGTCGCTAAGTTATTGTTATTTTCACTTCGTAAACCTTGCCGTAACTGCCCGGAGGATCAGATTGCTTAGAGATCTCAATAATTCTGAGGACGGAATGACAATGGATGAAATATTGTTGCAATACAACTCAAGGGACATGGTACAGAACAGGATAGAAAGATTGGTAAATAGTGGCCAGGTAATTTATAAAAATAATAGATATTACATTGGCCGTCCTGCTATGTTGTGGTCAGCCAGGATTATACTTATAATGAAACAGTTGGTTCTTGGAAAAAAAAGTGAGTTTGGTTAATTGCTATGATATTAATTAATTCGTCAACTAGGGAAGCATTAAAGTTATTTCAGCCATTTCTTCCTATTTATGTTCCTGTGGGAATCGGTTATCTTCTTGCTATTACCGAAAGAGCGGGGATTAAGACCAGGTTTATAGACGAACAGGTTGAAGAAGACATCTTTGAGAAGATATCTGACTATATTAAAGAGATGGACAAGCCTTACATTTTTGGGTTCAGTGCAATGACAGCCGCCTACAAGAGGGCTATGGTCGTTTCAAAGAGAGTAAAAGAGTTATATCCTGATTCTATAGTATGTATTGGAGGGGTACATGCGAGTGCAATACCTGACGAAGTTATGTCAAATGAACATGTTGATATAGTTGTCAGAGGTGAGGGTGAGTTGATCTTGCCCGATTTGTACAGGTGTATAAAGGAAAGCAGAAGTTTTACTGACATTGAAAATATTTCTTACAGACAGAATGGAAAGATCGTACATAATAATATAGTATCCGTTATTGACGATCTGGACAGTTTGCCTCCATTTCCATATCACCGGTTTACATCAAGAAAATATGATCTAGGTTTTGTGGTTAGTTCAAGGGGTTGTCCATACGGCTGCATATTCTGTAGTAATAGGGTTACAACAGGAATGAAATATAGATACAGGTCTCCAATATCTATTGTTGACGATCTGGAAGTGTTATATCATAGACATGGGAAAACTTTTATACTCTTTCTGGATGATAATTTTCTTGTTAATAAGAAGAGGATTTATGCATTAATAGATGAGATAAGACAAAGAGGGCTTGACGATAAAATGACTTTCAGCTTTCAGGCAAGGGGTGATAATGCCGATTATGCATTATTTAAGGATTTATACAGTAGTGGATTCAAAAGTGTCTTCTTTGGTATGGAGACTGCATCAAATAGAATTATGAAACTTATCAAAAAGGGTGAAACGGTAGAGCAATGTATCAATGCTGTCCGCATAGCAAAGGAATTAGGTTTTCACGTCAGTGCCGCATTCATATATGGGTTTCCTACTGAAACTCACAGTGATAGAATAAATTGTGCCAGACTTAGTAAAGAACTTGAGATAGATATGGCCAGATTCAATAATGCAACGCCATATCCTGGTACCGAGCTTTATCAAATAGCAAAAAAGGAAGGTGCGTTAAATATACAAAACGATTATGAAAATTTTATTTCAGTGTCTACCTTTATTGAAAATCCTTTTAAGAAAATACCTTTTTCTTACATACCGGCAGGTAGTACTGAAAATGAAATAAGAAATGATATCTTGTTTAGCTATATAATATTCTACATGGATATTAAGAAGATCAAGAGGATACTTACCACGTCTGGTGAAGGCGCAGGATGGTTTTCAGCAGGAGAGAAGATATTGGAAACAGTGAAGAAAATACCGGCATTGGTGTTTTTAGGTATTCTGCTATCAGTTAAATTTGGAAATTTATTCGTAAATATGTTATTGAAAAGAAATACTTCCATCTCATTTGGCAAACTTTTTAAAAGTTCCTGAATCATTTTTTATGGTATGACTCTTTTAAAACATTCTAAGAATTTTCAGTCGTGAAGTGATAGATAAAGCAACCCTTAATTACAATAAAAACTATTATTGGCTTATTGCCGTTGCTTTGCTTCTGTGTGCTGTTGGTTCACGTTTTGCTTTTCTTGGATACCCCACGCTCTATCATGGTGAAGCTGAAGCGGGGCAGGAGATTGCGTACTTCCTGCCTTGTTTAAAGGAATTAACTTTCCTGGAGGCGATGTGGCGTCTATGGCACTTATTCCCGATAAATTTCAACCCGATGGTCACTCTTCTTCCAATCCGTGTGCCCATTGCATGGTTTTTGGGGATCAGCGAGTTTAATTTACGGCTCCACTCTGCAATGGGAGGTGTCATTTCATGTATGCTGGTTTTCTGGTTGGTGAGACGTCATTCTGACAGGAAAACAGCGTTAATTGCTCTATCGCTGGTTGCTTTCAATCCTTTTATTATTGCTTTTAATAGATTTACTTTCCAGGAGTCTATTCAAATCACTTTCATGCTTACTGGGTTGCTGTTTGTTGATTTTCATGCTGAGAGGCGTAAAATAGGATTCCTTCTGCTAAGCTCTTTCTGCTTTGCCTTAAGCTTTCTTATTAAACCAAATGCCGTCATCTTTATTGCATTGATATTGTTCCTGTACCTACTGTTTTTCAAGATGCGAGTTGTTGATATCGCTATAGTCGTTGCAGGCATTATGGGTATAATTATTTGTCTTTTTATTGATCAGCTGCCAATATTCTTTTCCTCATTTTTGAACACCTCATCATGGGTTTCTACCGGGATGGAAAGAAGCAGTGCATTTCAGACAGTGTTATTTTATATAAAGACATATATATACTATTTTGAACATGTAATTTTTCCACTTTTAGTTTGTGCTGTTTTATTTAAAAAGATTGAAAATAAATTTTTTAGAATACTACTTTTATTCAGTATACTATATTTCTCGATTCTCTTTTTTCAGGGACGTACTTTCTTCCGATATCTCCAGGTAGGGATAATAATGGTTTCTGCGGCTTTCGCGTATCCATTGAGTAAATATACAGAAAAAAAATATTCATATGCAGGGATGATATTTTTAATAATATATATTACATGGGGATTATTTTCTCATGGGCATTATATTTCCTCTCAATATCATCATATCCCCTATAAATATATTAGAGAAAGAGTTTATCAATTAAGTGGTTCAGGGGATATTCTGCTGTACGGAAGAAATTCGGAGACAGAATATTATCTGTCTCCTAACAATAATTTGGTATTTGATGAAACCTTAAATCCGTGCGAAGAAACTGTGCTTCTCAGAAGCGAGTTTCCGGAATGGGCTGATAAGGCTAGAAAAATACCTGACAGTTTATCTCAACTATTTGTGTCCGGAGCCGTGAATTCAGGTGATATACTTGTGGTTACCGGAATGCAAATGTCATTTGGAGAACCGACTCCTTTGTCTTTAGGGATAAGAAAGTGGGGTATACGCTTTTGGGGTATACGGGAATACGGACATCTGTTATCACATGTCAATGAATTTTACGAAAAATATAATAATAATGCTCTGATACGGCAAAATTATGAATTGTTGGAAAAAGTATTTTTGACAAACAACTCAGACAAACTAGCGGCCCTGATATTAAGAAAGAACTAACAAGAATAATAGGAAGATAATAACTGTTATTTACTCGGAGTGTGGGCTTGCCCATCTTGACCTGAAGAATATGGAAATACAGGATACTGATAGTAAACGCTTGATAAAGTGTTTGATTATATTTGAATATGAAGATGAGGTTATCTCATTTATTTCTCATCGGGGAATGGATGCCATTAAGGGTAAGAATACATGTATCCTTGCTCTCCAGCCTGATGCCCAGGCTTATCTAAAAAGGAAGAATATTCCTTTTTATAATACCTTCAAATTCTTTAACAAAGAATCTCACCAAAACATCCTTTTAAAGTCTGCTGAGATAATCGATCCTTTTAGAAGATTACTAAATATAAGAGACTGCTTAGGTATTAAAGAGGGTTACAATAATGTCTTTGTTTACTTATTAAGGCATTATTCTATCCTTTATCTTCTGTGGCTAATAGAGGTTGTACATAACGCTATTGATCGTTTAAAACCTGAAGAAATAATTGCAGTTAAATGGGATCACTATCCAGATCCTATGGATAACGTTCCAAGAAACGAAAGATACCTCAGTATAATAGTTGAAAAAGTTGCAGCGCAGAAAGGATTGAAGGCTGAATTGATTAAGGGAAGGAAAAAACATATTAATTCCATTGTAAAAAAGATAGAAACGCCATTTTTGAGAATTCTAAAGATAGTTGTTTTACAGATTAATATGGATTTCTTTGGTTATAAATCAAAAGGCAGGAAATATGTTTTGTGCACTTCGACATCTAACAACCTGACGAAGGTAATTGAATCATTTATTAATAGATTTGACAAGCTTATGTGTGTTCTACTTTACAGTAACCGCAAGGCGAAAGACTTAAAAAGGATGATATGTGACGATAAACATTGGAATTTGCTTTCTTGCCTGCCTGCATATTTACCAGGTATTAAGAGGAGTGTTTTTTTGAAAGAATTAAAGAATATCATAATAAGGTTAAAGGAATATTTCTCAGACAATAGACAAATTATAAATTATAGAGGTGTTGGATTTCAGGAACTGGTATTTTTGAAAATTAAGAAGAGTATGATTCCGTTTTTGATTAATCTGTTTGGCCAGACATACAATTTGGACAAATTTATTAGGAATAAGAACCCTGCATTGGTTTTGTCTCAAACTTCACGTGGAATATTTTATAATCTAGGAGAGCTTGCAAAAGTCTATAGCATTCCGTCTGTCCTGATATCGCATGGTTCTCATGTGCCGATTTCGAATAGATATGCAGATATGGAGTGGAGAGAGCATGGTTTGGGTTTGATGGATACGCATTACAAGTATTTGGCAATTCAGTCTCCATGGGCGCTAAGCTATTTAAGGGATAAACCATCCGATAGCATTCCGATAATAACCGGGCCATTGCTCTTTGCAAGAATAAGAAAAGATAAGGACGTTAAGTCGAGTTTGAAAAGAAAGCTGATTCCACAACATTACAATAAAATAATAATTCTTCATGCCGGTACGCCGAAGCCACCTCAAAGTTTAAGGCCCATAGTGTACGAAACAACTGATGAATACGTAGAGAACATTAACTCTCTTATAAGGGCTGTTGATGAGCTGGAAGGAGTACATTTGATAGTGAGATTTAGACCTTCTGATTACTTGACACTAAAAGACTTTCTGGAATTATTAAATGAATCAAACTGTTACAGTGTTCATTCAAAAGGTTCCTTTGCAGATTACTTAATGGTTTCAGATTTGATTGTAAGTTATTCTTCTACAACAATAGAAGAAGCGCTTCAGAACAGAATCCCCGTTCTGCAGTATGACGGTCATGGGAAATATTGCCATATAAAGGGCCAGATACTGGCCCCTTCATTAAGGCCTGGTCTTGATTCATGCTACTATGTAGGCTCTGAGAAGAATTTGTCATGGGCTATAAGATGGCTGCTTGAAAACCATTTTACAAAAGATATTCCTGATAATGTATGGGAGAGACATGTGTTTAATGATAGTGAGAAAGTAGAGTTACCTTCATATTTCAGCGGATTGTTCTTGAATGATAAATAATTGTGGGACATCAGAGTAAAATGGAAGATAATACCGGCAAGAATTTATTAAACATTCTTGTGGTAGGCACTGGTATGTATGTATGCGGAAGGGGTACTGATGGATATGGAACCATTCTGCCGGCCATCTATGAATGGGCACGTTGTGGATGCTTGGGAGATATATATATTGTAGGGACACATATTGATGGAATAAATACGGTAAAGGGTAAGGTTGAGAAGCTTAATAAATTATTCGGTTTTGACATTGAACCAAAGTATTTTCCCGAATCTGGCGTATGCGATCCAGGAGTTTATAAGGTTGCCATACGTGAGATCCCCAGGCCGGCCTGTGCAATAGTTGCGGTTCCTGATCACCTGCACAGGGAGATTGCCGGTGATACCGTTGGCAACAATATCCACACCCTCGTCGCGAAACCCCTTGCACCGACTGTAAAGGAGGTAGTTGAACTCATTGAACTCCAGGGAAAATATGGGGTTTACTGTGCAGTTGAATTTCATAAGAGATTAGATCGTTCTAATTTGAAGCTAAGGGATACTGTAGTAAGTGGGAAGATTGGGGATCCTCTCTGTTTTATTGTAGAGTATAGCCAGCGAAAGAGTATACCTGAGGAAAAGTTTAAAAGCTGGGTAGAGGGCACTAATATATTTCAATATCTGGGCATACATTACGTAGACATTATATATTTTGCAACAAGAGCCATTCCTAATAGAGTAAT
>MPMA02183897.1_pt1 | contig 11115 bp, 8 predicted proteins | sample 1617361 | NCBI WGS metagenome assembly MPMA02 (sample SAMN05944807, study PRJNA350692) | marine metagenome | biome: marine; feature: ODZ; material: water; isolation source: 180 m water sample filtered on 0.2 um supor filter | place: Pacific Ocean | collected 2012-04-08 | depth 180m m | reverse complement strand
CGCTGCGTCCGTCGTGCTGTGGCGTCTGGGCGTGCGTGGCAGGAACGCTGAACGGATGGAAGAGTTCACCGAGCGCTTCATCGGAGTCACTTTCCTTCTCCTGGCGACCGCGATCTTGTTTCAGGGGAGTTACAGTCTCTCGCGCAGCGATGGAGCAGAAGAGTCGGCCGTGGGGATCCTCCTCGCGATCACATCGCTGGTCGTGATGCCTGGTATTGCAATCTGGAAGCTCAAGCTCGCCGCGCGTAACAACATCCGCTCACTGGCCTCAGAGGCGAAAGAAACGCTGGCCTGCTCTTACCTTTCCCTGACCTTACTCGTTGGTCTCGTCGCCAACGCCCTACTCGGGTGGTGGTGGCTCGACCCCGTCACCGCGCTACTCCTGTTGCCGTGGTTGGTCCGGGAGGGGCTCGAAAGGGTCCGACCCGACGATGACAATGACGATGAACCGGAGCCACGTCTTTGCGCCTGCCGCAGTTGCTCTTACGGAGTGCGGAGATGTTATGCATCGTGTTGCTCCGGTGTCGCGGTCTGAGCGACCGTCGCCGGGTATCGGGAGACGCGTTGACCGTTATCGAGCGCCAATACATAATCGGGCCTTCACAGTCACCAACATTTAGAGGAACCAAACACACTTGTCTGACGAGAATCCCATCCTACTGGAGCACGATGGCACAGTCGCCGTCGTCACGCTGAACCGGCCGCACGCCATGAACGCCCTCAGCCGCCATCTCTTCACCGAGCTGTACGACACGATGGACAAACTTGACGAGGACGACGAGACGTCCGTGATAGTCGTTACCGGCGCGGGCGATCGTGCTTTCTCGGCGGGCGCCGACATCAAGGAGATGGCCAGGCTGGCGGCGGAAGACGTGCCGCCACCCTCCAGCAATTTCAGCGAGCACTCGTGGCGTTTCGCCACCGGCCGCAAGCCCCGTATCGGCGCGCTAAACGGCCTCTGCTACGGCGGCGGCGGCGTGCTGTCGACGTCGTTCGACATCCGTGTCGGCTGCGACAGGACCCGTTTCCGCTTTCTGGCGGTCACCTACGGCCGCATCAACAACACCTGGTTGCTGCCGACCATCGTCGGCCTGCCGATGGCGCGCGAGTACCTGCTCACGGGGCGTGTGGTCGAGCCGGACGAAGCGCTGGCGGCAGGACTCCTGAACCACCTTGTGGACCAGGACCAGGTCTTGCCGAAAGCCATCGAGATCGCGCAGGACATCGCTAAGAACGACCAGCGCATGGTGCAGGGCGCGAAGCGTTTGATCGACGGCAACATCGGCCGGAGCTGGCGAGCACAATTTGAGGAAGAACTTGACGAGCAGAAGACAAAGCTCGCCCCGACCCCGGTGCTTGAAGGCTTCAAGACCTTCATCGATCGGAAGGGCACCGGTTAGGGTGCTGCGCCGGATGTATGATCTCCGTACTCACCAATTGAATCCGTACGCGGTGGCATACCGCACCCAAGCGGCGAGCCCGCTGGAGGGGAACCGATGATCAACGGAACTCAGGCAAGAGGCGCACTTGACGGGGTCAGGGTTCTGGACCTTGGCCGCTATCAGGCGGGACCGCGCTGCGGGCTGATGTTCGCCCGCCTCGGAGCGGACGTTATCAAGGTAGAAGCCCTCAAAGGAGACGAGAGTCGCACAAACGGACCCCGGGTGCGCGGCCAGTCTGCCTACTGGGTGCAGTACAACTCCGGCAAACGCAGCCTCTCGATCAACCTCCGTACCGAAGAGGGCAAAGAGGTTCTCCGCGATCTTGTGAAGGTCTCCGACGTGCTGATCCAGAACTTCCGCCCCGGCACCATCGCAAAGATGGGGTTCGGCTACGAGGATCTCAAGAAGCTGAATAAGGGCATCGTCATGGTGAACGTGTCCGCGTACGGCCAGTACGGCCCGTTCAAGGACCGGGTCGGATTCGACACCATCGGCCAGGCGATGAGCGGGTTGATGTCGCTGACCGGCCCGCCCGAGGGCGATCCGACTGTCCAGCCGTTCCCGTTGATCGACCGCATCACTTCTCTGCACGCGACGATAGGTGCGCTTGGCGCGCTGTATGAGCGTCAGTTTTCCGGCGAGGGCCAGGCCATCGATGTCTGCCTTGCCGATACCGGTTTTACGACCTGCGAAATCCCGCTCACGGCTTACCTTGGGGCAGGGATCGTGCCACAACGCCAGGGCAATGGCGATGGCGTGACGAACTCTTATAAAACGACGGACGGCCACGTGTACCTGGCCGGCGCATCAAGCGACAACATCTTCCCCAGGTTGGCGGACACCATCGGCCACCCGGAGTGGAAAAAGGACCCGCGCTGGCAGGACCGGACCGGACGCGCCGAAGAGAGCGGCGAGATCGAGGCGGCGCTGATCGCATGGTTCGGCGAGCGGTCGATGGATGAGGCGGAGAAGACACTGAACGCCGCGTCCATCCCCTGCGCTCCGGTGAACGACATCCCGCGCGCCGCCATGAGCGAGCACCTCAAAGAACGTGAGGTGCTGGTGGAGGTGGACGATCCGGTCGCCGGCAAAATCCATGTGACCGGCAAGATCGTGAAGTTCAGCCGGAGTGATGTACCCGTCGGTTCCACGCCAACGATCGGCCAGCACAATGAGGAGATCATGGGCGAGTTGCTGGGCCTGAGTGACCAGAGGATTTCCGAACTCCGGGAGGCCGGTGTGATCGGGTAAGGACGAACGCCCCGAACCCCTATCAAGTACCGCACGAAAATATTGCCCGCCCGGGCGAAGGTGGACTTATTACCCATCTCCCGGGCGGGCCCGTTTTGTGTCTGAGCAACCCCGCCGAATGGCGGATTGGCGCCCGTTGGTTCCAGACGGTGGTTGGTTTCTGACTTCAGGCCGTTGTGCCGGAGCCAGCCCCGGGGCTATGATCGTTATTCGTCTCCCGCTGGACGGCCCGCACACGGTGTTCGGGACCCGGCAATTGAGTCGCAGCATCCAGGTGACAGACCGCGCTCCGGACCTTCCGCCGCCGGGTCACACCTGATTCAGCCCGAGCACTTTGAACGTCTAGTTCAACGGGCCATGGAGGAACCGATGAAAGTCATTTTCTTGCAGGATGTCCCGCCGAACGCCCGCGCGGGCGACGTTAAGGACGTGAAAAACGGATACGCACGGAACTTCCTCCTGCCCCGTGAGCTTGCCACGCTGGCTACGACGGGCGAGTTGAAGCGGGTCGAGAGCCTCAGGCGTGAGGCCGAGGTCCGCCGTGTCAAAGAAGCTGAAGAGTGGCGAGAGGTCGCGGCGAAGCTGGCCGAAGAGCCCGTCGAGATCCTGGTTCGATCGGGGCCGCGCGGTCGCCTGTACGGCTCCGTCACCAACACCATGCTTGCGGAAAAGCTGACCGAGATTTCGAGGGTGCAGGTGGACCGCCGCGGAATTCGCTTCGATACGCCGGTGCGCATGCTCGGAGAGTACGTCGTCCAGATCCGTTACTTTGAGGGTGTCGACGGCCAGGTTGTGCTTAACGTGGTTTCGATCGACGGCGGCGCAGAGGCCGCGGCGATGGAAGCGGCCCTGGAAGAGGGTGTCAGCGGAGACGGCATCGGCGAGATGTCGCTGCTTGAAGAGTTCGAGGCGCGCCGCCTGGCGCGTGAGGCCCGAGAGGCAGAGGAAGTGGCCGGCGAAGATGACTCCGAATCCTCTGATGAATTTAAATCCGACGACGAAGCGGAGAACGAAAAGGAATAACCCAATTGCAGGCCGATCGGCTTCCACCCCACGACATCGAATCTGAAGAAGCCGTTATCGGCTCGTTGCTCGTAGACAGTGAGGCGTTCACGCGTGTAATTGCGTTCCTTGACCCGAACGATTTCTACCGCGAGCGGAACCGCTGGTGCTACGAGGCCTGCTTCGAGTTGTTCCAGCGCCGTGAGGCGATCGACCAGATCTCGGTGGCGCATGAACTTGAGCGCACCGAGAGGCTGGCCGATGTGGGCGGCACCGCATACCTCGGCCACCTGGTCGAGATCCTCCCGACGTCGCGTCACGTTGAGCATTACGGGCGGATCGTGCAGCGCACGTCCACCATGCGCAAGCTCATCCGCGCCGCTATGGACATCTCGGAGATTGGGTACGAGGAAGAGGCGGATGTTGACGCCGCGCTGAGCCGCGCCGAGGACGCCCTGTTCCAGATCCGGTCCAGCGCAGCGACCCGGGACTTTGTACCGCTGACCGAGACGCTGAACCCGTTCCTTGAACAGACGACGCCGTTCACAGACCTGGACGGCATGGACGGCCGACCTATCGGTACCGGGTTTAAGGATCTGGACGATCTACTCGGCGGCATGAGCCGGTCCGACATGATCGTGCTCGCGGCCCGGCCGAGCGTCGGCAAGACCATGCTGGGGCTGAACATCGCCCGGAACTCCGCGGCGAAGGTCGGGGTCGGCTCGGGAGCGACGGTCGGCATCTTCTCCCTCGAGATGGGCAGAGAACAGATCGCCCTTCGATTGCTGTCGGCCGAAGCGCGCGTGGACATGCACAACCTGCGCATGCGGCTGCTCAGTGAGATAGAGCAAGAACAGGTATTTGACTCGGTCGGTGTGCTCTCCGACCTCTCGATCTACATAGACGACACGCCGATCCAGTCCGTGGCGGAGATGCGTTCCAAGGCGCGCCGCCTGCAGATGGAGCACGGTCTCGACTTCGTGGTGATCGACTACATGCAGTTGATCCGGGGCAACAGCCGGCGCAGCGAGAACAATCGCGCCCAGGAGGTTTCCGAAATATCCCGTTCCATAAAGGGGATGGCCCGTGACCTTCAGGTGCCGATACTCGCTCTCTCCCAGTTGAGTCGTGCGATCGAACACCGAACCTCGCATCGCCCGATGCTGTCCGACCTGCGTGAAAGTGGGTCCATCGAGCAGGATGCCGACGTGGTGATATTTATCCACCGCGAGGACAAGTTTGCTAAGGAAGAAGACTGGGTGCGGGACACGGCAAACCTTGGCAAGGTGTACCCGAGAGGTCTTGCGGAGATGATCGTGGCAAAGCACCGCAACGGCCCGACCGGAAGTGTCGAACTGGCGGTGAGTGACGCATACGGGCGTTTCCAGGACAACTTCCGGCGCGTCGCTGAATCCCGGGTTTAACCCGGGATGTCAGACCACAACAACGCCCCCGGTGGAGACGCACTGTCTGGTGGCTACGTGCCCGGGTTCCCGGTCGGTTACACATCAACTCCGGTTCCAAACCCACTGCTCTCCAGCCTGCTCGAGGAGATCGACGATCTCGACGAGTTGAAGGTGACGCTCAGAACAATCTGGTTCCTGCATCAACGCCGTCTTTTTCCGGCGTCCATCCGGGCGGACGACCTGCTGTCAGATCGCACCACGGCAGCGATGCTCCACACTTCCGGCCCTGAACTGGAAGAACGTGTGTCACAGGCACTGGAAAAAGCGACGCGCCGTGGTACGCTGCTGACTGTCCGAGGGGACGGCGCCGAGAATCTTTACTACCTGAATTCTGACGCCGTTCGCAGGGCTGTCGAAGCGTCGTTTCCTTACCGGGGTCGCGTGCGGGACGGGGGTGTCCCGGCCGAGACTTACCCGGCGCCCGCCGAAGCGGGGTCACAGCCGTCCCTGTTCGCAGACTATGAGCACAACATCGGCACGTTGACGCCGGCGGTTGCGGACGCGCTGCGTGACGCCCTGGACACCTACCCCGAGATCTGGATCCGTGAAGCCATAACGACGGCGGCGCGGGCCAACGCTAGAAGCTGGAATTATGTGGCCGCCGTCCTGAGAGGATGGGCGGACGAAGGCAGGCCGGATGGAAAGCCTGGATCGGATCCTGACTCGACTCGCTCAGACGAGTACCTCAGACGCTATCTCGCGGCCCAACGGGCTCGGGGAAACCGCTGACGGGGAGCCCCACTGCGATATCTGCGACGATGCACGCTGGGTCCGCCTGGGGGAGCCGATGGGAAGCCCCGGGTTCGGCAAGATGGCACCGTGCGAGTGCCAGGAGAGCAACTGGAACAGTCGTCTTGATGAGCGGCTGAGACGCTACGCCAACCTAGGCCCACTGGAACGGCTGCGTTTTGACACCGCCCTGCCGGAAGGCCGAATCGGGTTCGCCGATCCAGCGACATTTGCTCCCGCCCTCAAGGCGGCCAAACTTTACGCAGAGAACCCGGCGGGCTGGCTGGTCATACTCGGTCCGTCCGGATCGGGGAAGACACACCTCGCCGCTGCGGTGGCGAACCGGTGCGTCGAGGACGGCAGGCCTGTTTTCTTTATCTCATCGCCCCACTTGATAGACCAGTTGCGGCCTTCCAACCGCCCCGGTAATTCAGAGGGCGAAACGGGCGAATGGACGGAGTTCGTGGACCTGTTTGACCAGGTCATGAACGCGCCGCTGCTGGTCCTTGACGACTTTGGCGCCGGGAACATGACGCCGTGGTCAGAAGAAAAGTTGGACCAGATACTCACCGGCAGGTACAACGCCCGCCGCCCCACCGTCGTGACATCCGGGCTCGTCCGGGATTCTTTATCGGACCGCATGCGCACCCGGCTTCTCGATCCTGACCTGGCCACGGTGTGCGAGATTACGGGCCCTGCGAGCAACGCCGATCCCACGCCCGGCGACATCCCGCTCCGGATGGTCGAATCTATGACCTTTGACTCGTTCGACCCGCGGGGCGGGGCCGGAGCCACGCGGGAACAGCAGGCGGCGTTGAGGGACGGCTTCAAAGTTGCACGCGCTTTCGCCGAGCACCCGGACAGGTGGCTGTACCTGGCCGGTCCGACCGGAACCGGGAAGACACACCTCGCGGTGGCGATCGCCGGGCTGCGGGCTGCGGCCCAGGAACCGGTGACGTTCGCAATCGTTCCGGACCTTCTAGACAATTTCAGGCGGTCGTTTAATCCGGATAGCCGCGTCAGTTATGACCGGTTGTTTGACGAGATCAAGAACGCCGAACTGTTGATACTCGATGATCTTGGCGCTCACAGTTCAACCGCATGGGCGGAGGAAAAGTTGTACCAACTCATCGTACACCGGTACAACGCCGCCCTCCCGACCGTGGTTACCAGCCGCGTGATGATCGGGGATTCAGACCAGGACGATGGTTCGGGAGCATTCTTCTCGGCGGCGATCATGTCCCGTCTGCGTGACACCCTGATGGTGACGGAACGGGCGCTTATCGCCCCGGACTACAGAAACCGGGGCGCTGTGCGGCCACGGACACGGCGATCTTCAGGGACGCGGGGCCGCCGCTAGATGGAGACAGGTACAACCGACGAGAAGTATCCATTACGTGATGGGTGTGTGTTCTGCAAGATATCTTCCGGCTATGAGCCGGCGAGGTACGTGGCGCCGGGCGGGGTCGAGTCGGAAGACCGTGAAGAGCTGGATGCGCACGGCCCATTAGCGTTTCGTAACCGTCTGACGTGGTTGAGGGTGATGGCGCTCGTTGTCCCGCCTGGGCATCCCTCCCAGGAGCAGTTGTGGACGGATCGTGACCTGTACATCCCCCTAATCCCGTACGCACTCGCGCTCGGGCGAGAGTTGACCATCGATGACGTGCCCACCGATGTGATTCCTGAAGGCTTTCGTGCGATCTCCAATTTCGGCCGTATCGCCCATCAGAGCCAGGATCACGCGCACATCCACATCATCGCGCGACCCGATTACGAGCCGATGCCAGAGGTCGCAGCGGGTGCGACGCCGTTGGAGGCGTCGAGCGGCGACGTGGTCGTTGAGCTAGCCGAGGTGATAAGCGCGCCCTGGAGCGTGCGATTCACGCTGACCGGTGTAACCAACCAGGAGGAGATGTGGTCTGATAAACGCCTCCCGGATCTCATCGACGCCGCGGTTGTTACGGCGGAGAAAGAATCGCCTCAGGGGTACCGGTTTGCCGCCGAGTTTTTGCCGAAATCAGGCATGGGAGATGCGGGGCTGTTCATCCTCGGCGGCGGTCAACTGGATCTATACGCCTGACAAGAATGAAATCGCCCGATTCCCCACGCACGCGGGTTCTTTAAAAACTGGATTTCAACCCCGTCTACGACCGGCGTGTTACGTTGAAGGTGCGTCTCTAGTGCTGTCCCAGATGGTCACTGGGTGTTGACGCATGGCATGAATCCCGTACCATCGGGCACCAGCCTTCGGACCGTCTCCATGATGGTCGACGGTCGGATTACGACCATATTAAATGGAAATTGGTTCGGCCAGATGTGCCGAAGATAACAGGAGGAGACATTGGCAGATATTTCGATCAAGAGGCACTGGGTCTTCCTCGCCTCGTTAAGCCTGCTCCTTGTAGCAGCTCTTGCTTGTGGAGGTGACAGTGGTGGTGGTGCAGCTGGTAGAAGTAGCGGCGTTGGCTCGGATGATGCCGCGTTCCGTTCCTTCAGTGGTGTGAGTGACAATGCAACCGCAACTGCTGAAGCTGAAGCAGCATCAGCTGCCGCGGGTGCCGATGCTGCGACGGCTGCACCAGCAGCTACCGCAGAGGCGACTCAGGCTCCCGCAGCGGGTGGCGACGCTGTCGTCCCGTCCGGTGAAGCCACGATCGCCGTTAACGCCGTTAACGCCGGTGTCGGAACCCCCCGGTTCTGCACCGCTGGTTGTGCTGAAGACGTTTACGTCGCCGGCATCATGGAAACCCTCTTCAGGCCCGTCTACGGGGACACCCTTGGCGCAGAGGCTGAAGAGTCAGTTCTAGCAACATCGTTCGACCTCGACCCGGACCTTGTGTACCTGGACTTCACGCTTCGCGAAGGCGTCCAGTTCCACGACGGCTGGGGTGAGTTCACGGCAGCTGACGTTGTGTTCTCGTTCAACGACGCGAACCGCAACACGCAGCCCGAGTCCATTCACGGACAGGCCGGTGACTTTGCACCGCTGATCAAGAATTTCGAAGTTATTGACGACTACAACGTCCGCATGTACTACGAAAACTATGACAGCCGGGGCATCCGCCACCGCTTCAGCACCTTCTGGCAGTCCGCCGGAATCACCTCCGCAGCCCTGTATGACGACAAGGGTGCAGAGGGAATGAGGGACTTCATCATCGGAACAGGCCCGTACAAGAACATTTCTTGGATCCAGGCCGACTCGATCAAACTCGAGGCAGTTCCGGACCACTACCGCCAGACTGCGCACGTGGCGAAGATCACCCTCCTGGAAGTCCCAGAGGCTTCCTCAAGGCGTGCCATGCTTGAGACCGGACAGGTCATCATGGCCCAGCCGGCTCTTGCTGACTGGAACACGCTTGCCGCCGCTGGTTTCGAGATCAACCTTGACTCCGGTCACGGAACCATCCGAAACATCGGCATGACCGGTAACTGGTGGGAAGACAACCGCTACTACGACGACAAGGCGTTGGAGCGAGAGACTTCCGACAAGGCATGGGTATCGGACACCAATGAAGGTGACGACTACGAAGCCGCTCGACTTGTTCGTATCGGCCTCGCACACGCCATCGACCGCCAGGCGCTCGTGGACTCGATCCTCGACGGCTGGGGTGACGGACCGATGTACTTCGCCTACCAGCCCCCGAACGCTCACCCGATCACGATTAGCCACGCAAGTGACTATGTAGACCCCTCAAAGGGTGGTGAAGGTGGATCCGGTGGTTGGGAGTACCCGTTGGACTATGACCTCGCCAAAGAGTTCATCACTGCCGGTGGATACGCTGACGGGTTCCCGATGAGCAACGTCTGGACAGGTCCGCCTGGACTGTCGCAGGAGCTCATGACCGCTATCGGCGGCATCTGGGCCGTTGAACTCGGTGTCGACGTAACCCTTAACAACGCTGTTTACTCGACCTACCGGCCGGGTCTCGTTGCCCGAACGACTTCCGAGCCGTTCGTGGGTTGCGGTGACGACGCAAACACCTCCATGCCTTACGACTGGGCCCGTGGCTTTGTCATGAGCTCCTGGTCTGACGGCGGATACGGCGTCGGCATGGAAATCCCGTTCGCAGCGCAGAACTACGCCGAAGTCGCTCTTATGACCGACAAGGCAGAGCGCTCCGCGGCTAACGAAGCGTTCTCAAATAAGGGCATTGAATCCGCCCTCTGCATCGGTCTCGTTCACGAGCCGGTGGGAACGCTCCAGAACCCGGACCTTGTGGCTGCTTACGAAAAGCTCCCGCAAGCGAACGGTAACCTCCAGCAGTTTGTAAACCTGGAGTCCCTGCAACTGAAGTAAAGTTCAGGAACAGGTCGACGTAAGTCGAAATTGAGGGGGCGCTTTCCAGCAATGGGGGCGCCCCCTCTTCTTCGCACCTGGGCGATAGATAGGCCGCCGCCCATATCCCGGACAGCGGCATGCTCCGTGCTTCTGGCGGAGCGCGATGGTTCCCGACCGCGGGGTTGCGTGACGTGATCAAACGTTCCGGATTACGCACGGAACCGTGTAATTTGGACGTCATGAGGCGACGTCGTGCCGGGCACCGGAAACGGCCCGGGTAGACAGCCTGGATATCACGGATTTACGTTGAAAATAAGTGTTCCCGAGGTCGCCTCAACCATCCTCTAAAAACGGTTGACACCCACAGGGGCATTTGATAACTTGCGCCCTAATTCGCGCACCATATGTTTGGCGTCGGTGTTTTTCTGCCGCCTCGCGTCGTGTTCGGATTTAAGTCCCGGGTCGACACTTCTCACGCGATCAGACAAAGATCGCTACGAAAAGAAAGGGCCGGGGGCACAAGCATCGGGCTTTTTGTTTTGGTGAGGAACCGCACAGGTTTCGTACCGCGACGGGGAGTCCGGCTGACCGGCCCACCTGGGCATTACATTCAGGAGGAGTGTGTATGAATTTCGATTGGAAAACCCATAAGCGCCTGTTGTTCGGGTCGCTGCTGGGTGTGGCGCTGATCGCCGCCGTTGCCTGTGGCAGCGACGACGATGGAGACGTAGCCGCGCCTGCTGCTACAGCGGCGCCTGCTGCCACGGCAGCCCCGGCGGCCGCGGCGGCCGATGCTGCCGCGGGTAGCGATGCTGCCGCAGCGGCAACAGCAGCCCCGGCGGCCGATGCTGCCGCGGGTGCCGATGCTGCGACGGCTGCACCAGCAGCTACCGCAGAGGCGACTCAGGCTCCCGCAGCGGGTGGCGACGCTGTCGTCCCGTCCGGT
>MPMA02036066.1_pt1 | contig 11148 bp, 10 predicted proteins | sample 1617361 | NCBI WGS metagenome assembly MPMA02 (sample SAMN05944807, study PRJNA350692) | marine metagenome | biome: marine; feature: ODZ; material: water; isolation source: 180 m water sample filtered on 0.2 um supor filter | place: Pacific Ocean | collected 2012-04-08 | depth 180m m | reverse complement strand
TGTTTGATGAAGCTGTAAAAGTCCTGAAAACGTTTCATTTCAAACGAAGCGCCTAATATACGTAATTGTTTCTTTGATTGACCATCTTAAGCGGTATCAGAAAAAATGCAAGCAGATCACGTTGCTGAGAACAATCAAAGATTGCTGAAAGTGGCCCTGAGATTGCATCCTCTTCACTCATAAATTTTATAAAATACCCTAAAGAACAAGTGGTTTTATGGCAGGAATGTTTGAAAATAATCTGTTTACATTGATTCAGAAGACGCTGGACTTCCGTACTCAGCGTCAGGATTTGCTGACTTCCAATATTGCCAACAAGGACACTCCCGGCTACAAAGCGGAGGATATGGTCTTTGAGAAAAGTCTGGAAAAAGCTCTGCATGCCGAAGAACCGGGTTTACTTAAAACTACAAATTCCAAACATTTTGACGGACGGAACACACCGCCGCTGAAATTGGTGGAAGGACAGCGTATACACAGCGCTTCCCCTTTTCCGGATTTTGACGGTAACACAGTTGATCTGGATCGTGAAATGGCAAAGATGGCTGAAAACCAATTGATGTACAATGCCAGCATCCGGATGCTCACTCACCAGTTCCGTATGTTGAAAACCGCAATAACCGAAGGACGCTAATGAGTTTTGAATCTTCCCTTAATGTGAGTGTTTCCGGAATGGCAGCTCAGCGGCAACGGGTTAACACTATTTCCGAAAACATTGCTAACGCAAATACGACGCGAACTCCTCAGGGGGGGCCATACCGTCGTCGTATCGTAACACTGGCCGCGGTTTCCAACGACCGAACTTTTGAAGAAGAACTGCGCTCGCAGCAACGCTCGCTGGACACGGCAACCGAAGTCAAGGTGGTGGGGATTTCACAGGACAACCGCGCGCCGATTTTACGTTATGAACCAGGACATCCTGATGCAAATGCTGAAGGATATGTGGCTATGCCAAACGTCAATGTGATGGAAGAAATGGTGAGCCTGATGGAGGCATCACGTTCCTATGAAGCAAATACCGCGGCATTCAACGCTACAAAAAATATGGCTCAGTCCGCGATTGATTTGGGACGTAACGTTTAGTACAGATCTTCATAGCTGATCTTAAATTATGAATGACATGGTTTTAAGATGGTATAAGAAGTCATCAAGTGGGACGTTTTCACTCTTTGAGAATATTTTTTGATCTAAAGATTTTATGAATATTAAACTGCCTTCAATCTCACCTCCGGTTCCAGGGCTAAAAACCGGAATTGAAAGTCAAAATCAAAATCTGGAAAGTGGTGGCTTAAGCCGTACTTTTGAAAAACTTCTGCAGGATGTCAATCAACAGCAGTTGACTGCTGAAGCTAAACAAGTAGAACTTCTGGTAACAGAAAATAAAGATATTCATGGAACAATGCTGGCGCTGGAAAAAGCAGACCTCTCTATGCGTCTCATGCTTCAGGTACGCAACAAACTAGTCAATGCATACGAAGAAGTAATGCGCATGCAGGTCTGATTCCTGTATTCAGGATACCCCTAAATTCTCCCCAAAAAAATAAAAACCAACATGGCGGCCAATTGTGCCTGCCTCTCCAGTTTTCCATCTGACGTACTTACTTGTCATTCCCGCGAAAGCGTGAATCCTTTATTTCAGACACTTACAAGTTTTTGGGTTTCCGCTTTCGCGTGAATGGTAACTTTTTACGGAACCAAAAGAGATTAATTCCTGTTGATTAATTCAGATTTGTGGTAGATTTATATGTTAATTTTTTGCGAGCTACACTTAAAAAAACATTAAAGAATGAATAAAAAAATGGAGTGGAAAAGAACACATTATTGCAGTGATTTAAGAGTAGAGGATGTTGACCGTGAAGTTGTGCTGATGGGTTGGTGCAAAACAAGGCGGGATCATGGTGGAGTAATATTTGTTGATTTACGGGATTATACCGGAATAACTCAGATAGTCTTCAAAGTGGAAATCAGTGAGTCCTCACATGTATTAGCGGATACGATACGCGGCGAGTTTGTGTTAGCAGTGAAAGGCAAAGTTGCCCACCGGATAGAAGGCAACGTGAATCCGAAACTTCCTACCGGTCAGATTGAGGTACTGATAGAAAACCTGGAAATCCTGAATCAGTCCCTGACACCGCCTTATGTGCTGGATGACCGCGAAAATGTGGATGAAAAATTACGGCTGACTTACCGTTTTCTTGATTTACGGGATTCAACACTGCAGAACAATTTGATGCTGCGCTCAAAGGCCATGCAGATTGTCCGTAACTACTACACAAGTCAGCGCTTTTTTGAAATTGAAACTCCGATTCTGACAAAATCAACACCTGAAGGTGCCCGTGATTATCTGGTGCCTTCCAGAGTAAATCCAGGACTGTTTTATGCTTTACCGCAGTCGCCGCAGCTTTTTAAACAATTACTGATGATCAGCGGTTATGACCGTTACATGCAGATTGCACGCTGTTTCCGTGATGAAGATTTGCGGGGCAACCGTCAGCCTGAATTTACTCAAATTGATTTGGAATTGAGCTTTACTGAACCTGAAGAAATATATGAATTAACAGAAGCCTTGATGGTCCAGTTGTTTGAGCAGACAATCGGGGTGAAAGTTGAAATGCCTTTCCCGCGTATGACTTATCAGCAAGCAATGGAAAATTATGGTTCAGATGCACCTGACATACGCTTTGAGCTGAAACTCATTGATATTTCAGATATTGCTGCAGACTGCGAACTGCGTGTTTTCAAACAGGTAGTGGACAAAGGAGGAATTGTTAAAGCGATTTGCGTTCCGGGCGGTGCGGAATTTTCCCGCAAAGATCTGGATGATTTGACCGAATTCGCGCAAATATACGGAGCAAAAGGCATGGCCTGGATTAAGCGTAATCCTGACGGATGGCAGTCGCCGATTGCGAAGTTTTTTACAGATGAGCAAAAACAGGCACTTGAAGAACGGGTTGGTTTAAACGAAGGTGATCTGGTACTGTTTTGTGCAGATCAAAAGAAAGTTGTTTATGACGCGCTTGGGAATTTGCGCAAAGAAATTGCTCAACGACGGGGTTTGCTGAACGACAGTGAATACCGATTTGTCTGGGTTACAGATTTTCCCCTCTTTGAGTACAGTGAAACCGAAAAAAGTTACACGTCCAGCCACCATCCTTTTACTATGCCGGACACAGATGATCTGGAAAAATATGCTGAAAATTCTCCGGAAAAAATTCGTTCCCGTGCTTATGATGTGGTACTGAACGGTGTGGAAATCGGCGGTGGAAGTATCCGTATTCACCGTGAGGACATTCAGAATAAAGTCTTCAAATTACTGAAGTTAACTGAGGAAGAAATTGAAAGCAAATTCGGTTTTCTGATGAAAGCACTTTCTTTTGGAGCTCCGCCTCATGGAGGAATTGCGCTGGGCTTTGATCGTCTGATGATGTTCCTGCTGAAGACAAATTCTATTCGTGATGTGATTGCTTTTCCGAAAACTCAAAAAGCAGGCTGCTTGATGACTGATGCACCTTCTGCGGTTGAGACCGATCAACTAGATGAACTGCATATTCGGGTCAAAGCTTCTGCACAGCAAATGGAGTAACAATGTCAAAAAAAACCACCATCGGTCTCATTTGCGGTGGAACCAGTGGTGAGCATGAAGTCTCGCTCGTTTCGGCCTACAACATTCAAGCCGCGCTTGACCGTGAAAAATATGAGGTGCTGATAATTGCTATTGATAAAAATGGCGCCTGGTTTTTAGGAAACTCTGCGGAATTATTGGAGAACACGCACGATGTGCGTCAAGTAACTTTTAAGAAAAATCTGCCAATCGCACTTCCGCAAACCGGAAGTTCTGGTGACGAAAACCTGACTGCAAAGGAACAGTCTGGAAGCGAATTGGCTGAAGTAGATGTTTTCTTTCCAATAACTCACGGAAAACTCGGCGAAGATGGCGCTTTGCAGGGCCTTTTGGAGTTGCTGGGAAAACCGTATGTCGGCGCAGATGTTTACGGTTCTGCGATCTGCATGGACAAGGACGTGACAAAACGTTTGCTGCAGCATCACGGGATTCCGGTTTCACGCTACAAACTGTTGCGCAATCCAGAAGATTTGTCATTTGAAGACGCAGTGCGCGAATTAGGAAGCACACTATTTGTTAAACCCTGTCGAGAAGGTTCATCGCTTGGTGTTTCAAAGGTCAGAAGCGCAGATGAATATCAACTAGCACTGCAGAAAGCATTTGCCGCAGACCGTAAGGTTTTGGTTGAAGAAGCAATTTCCGGACGTGAAATCGAATGTTCCGTACTTGGTAATGATTCTCCTGAAGCAGCATCGGTTTTAGGTGAAATTGTGCCTCTGCGTGAGTTCTATTCTTATGAAGCAAAGTATGTGGACGATGATGGAGCGGAGCTAAAAATTCCCGCAGAAATTGATCCGCAGGTTTCACTTAAAATCCGCAAAACCGCGGTAGAATCTTTTCTAATTACTGATTGCCGTGGTATGGCCAGAGTTGATTTTTTCCTGCGTGATGACAATACTTTCATTCTTAACGAAATCAATACTTTGCCGGGCTTCACAAAAATCAGTATGTTCCCGAAACTTTGGGACGCGTCAGGCCTGCCTTATGCCGAACTGTTGGATCGCCTGATTGAACTGGCACAGGAATAAAAGTTAATCGGGCAGATCCAAAATCCTCCTGTCTCTATTCATTTGTAAATAGTCTGATGCAACTGCACAAAAATCCCCCGCTGAACATTGTTCTTTACGAACCTCAAATTCCACCGAACACAGGCAACATTGCCCGCTTGTGCGCAGCTACGAAATGTCATTTGATTTTGTTAGGAAAACTGGGTTTTGATTTAAGTGACAAACAGCTTAAGCGAGCCGGACTGGACTATTGGCAATGGGTTAGCTGGGAGCATTTTTCTGATGCGGAATCTTTTTTTGCGACCCTTTCTCCGGATAAATTTCATTTCCTTTCGGTGCACAACGAACGTCCCTACACACAAATCAATCCGCAGGAAGGTGACTATTTGTTTTTTGGCAAAGAAACATCCGGGCTTCCAAACGACTGGATGGAGAGTTTTCCGGAACGCTGTTTTACTTTGCCGATGTGGGAAAAAGGGGTGCGTAGTTTAAATCTTGGTTCGTCAGTGGCAGTCGTGGTTTATGATGGATTACGCCAATTGGGAAAATTTTGAAAAGATGAAGTCGTTCAATTGTTTTCTTGAACCAGAAGAATGAACAAAAATTATAAAATAATGGACAAATTTCACTCTTGCAGACACAATCCTGTTAAGATGAAACAAAATAAATATTAACCTGAAAGATAGTAGATAAAATGGAAGAGCAATATGGTGTAATGGTTTGTGGACACGGAAGCCGTGATGTAGAAGCAGTAAATGAATTTCAGGCGGTTGCACGTGGAATCAAGGAGCGTCTTCCACAATATGAAACAGATTGGGGATTTTTAGAATTTGCAACACCAGTGATTCGTACCGGTCTTGATGCATTGCGTGAGAGGGGTATCCGCAAAGTACTCGCGGTTCCCGGAATGCTGTTTGCCGCAGGTCATGCAAAAAACGATATTCCTTCTGTACTCAATGCTTATCAGGCACAAAATCCGGGCTTATCAATTTCTTATGCACGTGAACTCGGAATTGATCTGAAACTGATTCGCGCTGCCGGTGATCGTGTTGAAGAAGCCCTGCAAAAAGCTGGCGACCGGATTGCACGCGAAAAAACCTTGCTTGTGGTCGTCGGACGCGGGGCTTCTGATCCGGATGCAAATTCAAATGTTTCAAAAGTAACCAGAATGCTTTGGGAAGGTCTTGGTCTCGGATGGGCGGAAACGGCATATTCCGGAGTGACTTTTCCACTGGTGGAGCCAGGACTTGAGCATGCGGCAAGACTCGGATACAAGAGAATAATTGTGTTTCCGTATTTTTTATTCACCGGTGTGCTTGTCAAAAGGATTTTCCATTATACAGATATAGTTGCGGCCAAACATCCGGAAATTGAATTCGTCAAAGCCTCTTATCTAAATGATCATCCCTTGGTTTTGGATGCTTTTGCGGAGCGTGTGGAAGAAATCAGAAATGGTGTAAACAACATGAACTGTCAGCTGTGTAAATACCGCGAGCAGTTTTTAGGTTTTGAAAATGAAGTTGGATTACGTCAGGAAAGTCACCACCACCACGTTGAAGGTATTGGTACAGGAAGCTCCGGAGGAGCCGGGGAGGACGATGCAACAGGGAGTTCCAGTGTGACCGGCAATGCACATGCACACGAACATGCGCACGAACATGATGATAACCACGAGCACACTCACGGGCATGACCATGAACATGATCACGAACACCATCCCTACCCACACGCCGACCATCCTTTGGGGCCGAACACGCTGGAAGAAAATTCAGGAAAGTCCGGTGGCGAATGACTGTTGATTATCTTCGTGATCCGAAAGCAATTTATAATCAATCCTTCGCAACTATCCGCAGGGAGGCTGATTTATCAAATCTACCGGAAGAGATTGCTCACATAGCAGTGCGTTTGATTCACGCCTGCGGAATGACGGATATTGTCGAGGATATTATTTATTCTCCGGATGCGGCCAGTTCCGCTCGTGAAGCCTTAAAGCAAGGTGCACCTGTTTTGTGCGATGCGAGAATGGTGGCAGAAGGAATTATTAGCTCCCGCCTGCCTGCAAACAATGAAATTCTATGTTGGAATAAACATCCGGAATGCGCTCCACTCGCCAAAAAAATGGGAACAACACTTTCAGCGGCTGCAGTCGATTTTTGGCGTCCCCAACTCGCTGGAGCAGTGGTAGCAGTCGGTAACGCGCCCACGACATTATTTCGACTGCTGGAAATTCTCACGGAAGGAGTGGAACCGCCAGCCGTTATTTTTGGTTTTCCGGTCGGCTTTGTTGGCGCAGCAGAATCGAAAGAATTGCTCGTAAATCAATGCAGAAAAAACGTGCCTTTTATGACCCTTTCCGGGCGCCGCGGAGGTAGCGCAATGGCGTCTGCGGCAGTTAACGCTGTGGCAAAACATGCTCAAATTTGAGGGGGCTTTAAGCCGTGGCTAAGAGAAATGTAACAAACTATCAACCGCGTAAATCCGTGGCAAAAGGAATCAATAATCAGAGATAAAATGCCTGATATAACTAAAAAATGGCTTCGCATTATTGGAATTGGTGAGGACGGCTGGGACGATTTAGCGGCCGATTCCAGAGAGTTGCTCTACGAATCCGAAATCGTGCTTGGAGGTGAGCGGCACCTGAATATGATTCCGGATGACTGGGAAGGGGAACGTATCGTTTGGCCTTCTCCGATTCGGGAGGCGGTTACAAAAATCGTGAGTTGGCGTCCCTCTGAAACCAGTGTACGCAAAAAAGTTGCGGTAATGGCAAGTGGTGATCCGTTGTGTTACGGAATCGCGGCTAAGTTGTTGCGGCATTTGCCGGTTGAGGAAATCTGGATCAAACCTGCTTTGACTACATTTTCGCTGATTTGTTCGCGGGTTGGCTGGTCACTTCCAGATGTTGAAACGTTGACGATTCACGGCCGTCCGTTGGAAATGCTGCATCCGTTTGTACAGCCCGGTGCAAAATTGCTTGTGCTTAACAAAGATGAGGGGAGTCCAAAACAAGCAGCAGAACTGCTTACTGCAAGAGGTTTTGGCAAAAGCCGAATCACCGTTCTGGAACATCTTGGCGGCAGTAAAGAAAGACAGTTTTCCGGACAAGCTGATTCCTGGTCTCACCCAGAAGGAGCCGCGCTGAATGCGATGGCACTTGAGTGTATTCCAGACGCTAACGCAAACTTTCTCGCCAGGATTCCGGGGCTTCCTGACGAGGCGTATTTACATGACGGTCAACTGACAAAACGTGAAATCAGAGCGATTACACTGTCACGTTTGATGCCGGTTGTGGATCAAGTTTTGTGGGATGTCGGTGCAGGCTGCGGCTCAGTAGCGATTGAATGGATGCGCAGTAATCCGCGTTGTCATGCACTGGCAATTGAAAAATCGGAGGCTCGTTTGAAACTGATTCAACAAAATGCTTTTCAACTGGGTGTACCAATGCTACAGATTGTTCCCGGAAATGCACCTGAGGTTTTGGCGGATCTGCCTGCGCCGGACGCGGTTTTTGTTGGCGGCGGACTCTCTGCTGGAAATGTGCTGGAAATGTGCTGGCACGCGCTCAAGCCCGGAGGTCGTTTAGTAGCCAATGCAGTAACTCTCGAAGGTGATCAAAAATTGCTGCAGTGGCAAAAAGAAAATGCTGGAAAGTCCGCTGCTAGTGGAGATTTGACTCGCTTGGCAGTCTCTCATGTGGAATCAATTGGAAAATTTCAAAGCTGGAAAGAGGCGCGTTCTGTGACTCAACTTGCCGTTATTAAAAAACATTAAAGTGATCACCACAAATATTCGCGGATGTTCACGGATTTTTTTCCGCTTTGATCTGTGTTGATCTGTGGCTAAAAAAATTGATGATACAAAAAAACGAGGAAAAACGAGGATTCCTTTACGGAATCGGTGTAGGTCCGGGTGATCCGGAATTGTTGACGATTAAAGCACATCGTTTGATCAACGAATGTGACATCTTAGCTTATCCCGCACCTGAAGTAGGTGAAGGGCTGGCACTTGAAATTGTACGGCCATTATTGAAAAACGTGACTGAATTTCTGCCGCTTCGACTGCCGATTGCAGTTTCTCCATTTCCGGCTCAGCGAGCCTATGATCAAGCAGCGTTGCTGTTGGAAGTTCAACTGGAAGCAGGTAAAACAGTCGCGGTAATTTGTGAAGGAGATCCGTTTTTTTACGGCTCATTTATGTATTTGTTTGAGCGCCTTTCAGAACGATTCAAGACGGAAATTGTTCCCGGGGTTTCTTCACCGATGGCCGGTGCTGCTGTTTTAAAAACACCGCTGGTTTCACGTAATGAAGTTTTAACAATATTACCCGGACCACTGGAAGAGGCCGATTTGGAGCAACGCTTGTTAAATACAGATGCAGCGGTGATTATGAAAGTTGGGCGGCATCTCCCTAAAATCCGGAGGGTGCTGAGGCATCTGAGACTTGAGCATTGTGCGCATTATGTGGAGCACGCTACCATGCACAATCAGCAAATAATACCAATTGAAAATCTTGAAGCCCAAAATGTCCCCTATTTTTCCATGATTCTCGTGCGTAAAATTAAAAGTCAACTCACATCCGGAGTCGTATGAGTCAACGGATTGTGGTTTTTTGTCTGGGGAAAAGTGCCTTAGCACTTGCTCAGAAAATAGCAAAACACTTAAACGCGGAATTGCACGGGAAAGCGGAACGGATGTCACCGGACGACTCGCTGCTGCCGGATGAAAAAACAAATCCGGAGGTTGATCTTATTTTTACTAACGCAATGGAACATCTTGCTGCTTTGTTTAGTGAGGGAACAGCAATTATTGGTGTTTGTGCATCAGGAATTTTGGTTCGTGGAGTGGCTGGCTGTCTCGAAAACAAGCAAAATGAGCCGCCTTTGATTGCGGTGGCGGAAGACGGAAGTTCGGTTGTTCCGCTGCTAGGTGGACATCATGGCGCAAATGCGCTAGCCCGAAAAATCGGCCAATTAATCGGAGCCACGCCGGCCATAACCACAGCTGGAGATTTGCGTTTTGGCATTGCATTGGACGAACCACCGCAAGGTTTTGTACTGGCCAATCCGGAAGACCTAAAGGGGTTTACGGCAGAACTTTTGGCAGGCGAAGCAGTATCGCTTTCTCCGGAAACTAAAACCTTAACTCCGGATTCCTTGCCTGAAAGCAAAACGGTAGCCCCGGATTACATGCCGGGATTTTACGAATGGCTGCACGAAAGCCGCCTGTCTTTTACAGAAAATGCAAAGCTGCGGATTTCGCTATGCACGGATCCAATTTCTGGGAATGCCGAACATTTAGTTTTTTGTCCGGCATCAGAACTACCTGCAAAAAATATTGTAATTGGTGTAGGCTGCGAACGTGGGGCCGAGCCGGAAGAGTTGATTTCACTTGTCCGTAAAACATTGGTGGAAAATGAGATTGCTCCGGAAAGAGTCGCGCTGGTGGTTTCGATTGATCTCAAATCCGATGAACCTGCGGTCCATGCATTAGCAGCATATTTTACGGAAAATTACGGAGCAGAATGTCCAGCACGATTTTTTGATGCACCGACTTTGGAAGCTCAAACTCCGAAATTAAAGAATCCTTCAGAAATTGTTTTTCAGGAAGTTGGATGTCACGGAGTGGCGGAAGGTTCAGCACTTGCGGCTGTTGGAGATTCCGGAACCTTGCGGGTGCCAAAAATAAAGTCTTCCAGAGCAACTTGTGCTATTGCAGAGTCGGCTGAGTTCTTGGATCCGCAAATGATTGGACGGGCGCAGGGAACTTTGTTCATTGTTGGTACAGGCCCGGGAACACCACAGTGGCGTCTACCGGAGAGTGAAAAAATGCTCCGGAAGGCAACTGACTGGGTTGGTTATGGACTCTATCTGGACTTGATTGCTGATTTGCACAACGGTCAAAAACAGCACCGTTTCGACTTGGGCCAGGAAGAAGTACGGGTGCGGCATGCCTTGGAATTAGCGGCTCAAGGAAAAACGGTCGCCCTCGTTTCATCTGGAGATCCAGGAATTTACGCAATGGCGACGCTGGTTTTTGAATTGCTTGAAACCGGAAATTCTGGTGTCTTCGCAAAGCCCTGTGCCAAGGATAATTTTGTCGCCGAATGGCAAAGGGTTCATGTTGAGGCCACTCCCGGAATTTCTGCTTTGCAGGCAGCGAGTGCCAGAATTGGTGCTCCGCTCGGACATGATTTCTGCACAATTTCGCTCTCAGATTTACTCACGCCGTGGGAAACCATCGAACGCAGAATTCGTGCAGCAGCCGAAGGTGATTTTGTAATTGCTTTTTATAATCCAGTTTCACGCCACCGCACTACGCAACTTGTCCAGGCACAGGAGATTTTGTTGAAACATCGACCTGCGGAAACACCGGTTATTATTGCCAGGAATCTTGGTCGTGATGAAGAAAAAGTTAAGGTTGTTTCGTTGGAAAACATGGATCCAGCACAGGTTGATATGCTGACGGTAGTTCTGGTAGGCTCAAGCCAAACACGACGACTGCAACTGCCAAATGGCGAGGT
>MPMA02036852.1_pt1 | contig 11165 bp, 10 predicted proteins | sample 1617361 | NCBI WGS metagenome assembly MPMA02 (sample SAMN05944807, study PRJNA350692) | marine metagenome | biome: marine; feature: ODZ; material: water; isolation source: 180 m water sample filtered on 0.2 um supor filter | place: Pacific Ocean | collected 2012-04-08 | depth 180m m | reverse complement strand
TCAATCCGTTTCCATTAACGATCCCGTGCAAGTAAGTTTCCCTCCAGAAGCCGCCATCCTTTTTAACGGGCAATCAGAAAAAGCCCTTATGAGCGATCAAATTACAAACTGATATGGCATTGGTTCAACTCAAAGGTATCAGCAAATCTTTTGGTTCGGAGAATGCTGTAAACGGACTTGACCTAGAGATAAAGCATGGGGAGTTTTTTGTTTTACTTGGCCCAACTGGTGCTGGAAAGACAACTACTCTGAGGATCATTTCAGGACTTGAAAAACCAGATCAAGGAAAGGTCCTGATCAATGGTGAGGACGTTACTGAAATGCAACCTGCATTTCGAGACACAGCTTTCGTCTTCCAGCAATATTCGCTTTATCCGAATTATACTGTTTTTGACAATTTGGCTTTTCCACTTCGTTCTCCTTTCAGAGGAATTCCTCAAACAGAAATTCAAGCCATGGTCGAAAATGTGGCAAAACTGCTTAAAATTGAAGACAAACTGAACTCTTCAGTGACCTCGCTTTCTGGAGGGGAAATGCAGCGTGTTGCCATTGGAAGGGCTCTGATACGTAAACCGAATATCTACTTGATGGATGAACCCTTGTCTTCCTTGGACGCAAAGCTTCGCGAGATCCTGAGACTGGAATTGAAGCGTATTCAAATGGAAATGGAGGCTACCATCCTTTATGTAACCCACGATCAGATAGAAGCAATGACAATGGCTGACAGCATTGGGGTTTTAAATCAGGGAATCCTGGAACAGGTAGGAACACCAGCTGAAATATACAATCGCCCTTGCAGTACCTATGTAGCATCCAGACTTGGTTCACCCCACATCAATCTGGTTCCGGTTTCTCTTTTCAAGCATCCTTCTTTACCAATAGGAACAGAAATCCTCGGAATCCGACCTGAAGATCTCCTCATAAAATCTGAAAACAACAACAGCTCAAATATTTCATCCTCTGCTTTTTCAGAAAATTGGATCTCTGGTTCTGTTTCTCTGGTGGAAAATCTTGGAGCTGAGATCATTCTCAGTCTGAGTGTGGAAGGCCATGAACTTCAAGCTCTAGTCGATTCCGGAAATTCTTATCAGCAAGGTGATTCTATCCAACTGAATTACACCCTAGACAAAGCCCTTCACTTTGACACAAATGGGCAATTGATTTGAGATCCGTTCTATAGAAAAACCCTGCAGGTAATACTGTATGGATTTTTTTCAAAAAAAATCTAAATTAGAATGAATCAGCAAAAATGCTCTTTTTTAGCTGATCAAAGATGAAATCACCCTGAAGCATGGAGATCCTATGAAAACCATCAAAGGCCCAGCAATCTTTCTTGCACAATTTGCAGGAGATGATCCACCCTTCAACAGCCTTGACAGTATCTGCCGCTGGGTTTCTGGACTGGGTTACAAAGGAGTTCAGATTCCCAGTTGGGATAATCGCCTGATTGACCTGAAACAGGCTGCAGAATCTAAAACCTACTGTGATGAAGTCGCTGAGGTGGTGCATTCCCATGGTATGGAAATCACCGAGCTCAGCACACACCTCCAGGGGCAGTTGGTTGCGGTTCACCCTGTTTATGACGAAGCATTCGATGGATTCGCAGTTGAAGAAGTCCGGGGCAATCCTAAAGCCAGACAGGAATGGGCAACTCAACAACTTCTGCTGGCAGCCAAAGCATCGAAAAATTTAGGCCTAACGGCCCATGCCACCTTTTCAGGAGCTCTGGCCTGGCCCTTCCTTTATCCTTGGCCTCAACGTCCTGCCGGACTGGTGGAGACCGCATTTGATGAATTGGCCCGACGTTGGAAGCCAATCCTGAATGCCTTTGACGAAGCTGGAGTGGATGTCTGTTACGAAATTCACCCGGGAGAAGATCTCCATGATGGTGCGACCTTTGAAATGTTTCTGGACCGCGTTGAAAACCATGAACGTTGCAGGATGCTCTTTGACCCCAGTCATTATGTCCTCCAATGTTTAGACTACCTTCACCACCTCGACCTCTACCATGATCTGATCAAGGTGTTCCACGTTAAAGACGCAGAGTTTAATCCCGACGGCAGGAATGGGGTTTATGGGGGATTTCAGTCCTGGACCGAACGTGCCGGCCGATTCCGTTCTTTGGGTGATGGACAAGTGGATTTTTCTGCAATCTTCTCCAAAATGGCTCAATATGATTTCCCTGGCTGGGCAGTTCTGGAATGGGAATGCTGTCTCAAACATCCCGAACAAGGCGCTACTGAGGGTGCACCTTTCATCAGGGATCATATCATCCGCGTTACCGAAAAAGCTTTTGATGATTTCGCTGATTCCGGAACTGATGAAGCAGCCAACCGTAGATTGCTCGGCATGGCATAAGGAGGGAATATGACAAGTTCAGGATCACAAAATTCCCATCGTATCCGTTATGGAATGGTTGGAGGAGGAGAAGACGCATTCATCGGCGCTGTGCACCGTATTGCAGCCCGGTTAGACGACCGATTTGAACTGGTCGCTGGCTGCCTCTCGTCTGACCCCGAGAGGGCCCGACGTAGTGCAGAGGCTATCGGGTTGAACTCTGAAAGAAGCTACCCCGACTACAAAACCATGGCTTCTACTGAAGCACTGCGTGATGATCGAATCGAAGCTGTAGTCATAGTCACTCCCAACCACCTTCATGTTCCTGTTGCCCGAGCATTCCTGGAGGCTGGGATCCATATCATCAGCGACAAACCTCTTGCTGCAAAGCTCCAAGAAACCGAAGGACTTCTGGAACTTGCCCGGCGTCAGGATCGGATTTTCGCTTTGACCCATAATTATAGTGGCTATCCCCTCATCCGTCATGCGAGGCACTTGGTTTCCCAAGGGGACCTGGGCAAAATCCGCGTGATCCAGGTCGAATATGCCCAGGATTGGTTGACAGAAAAACTGGAAGATACTGGTCAGAAACAGGCTGAGTGGCGAACCGACCCGGCTCGAGCTGGTGGTGGAGGTTGTCTTGGAGACATTGGCACCCATGCATTTCATCTTGCATGCTTCGTAAGTGGGCTCACTCCAGAGGCTCTCCTTGCAGACTTGAGTACGTTTGTAGAGGGCCGTCCTCTCGACGATAACGTTCATCTCCTTCTTCGGTTTTCAGAAGGAGCAAAAGGCATGCTTTGGGCCAGTCAGGTCGCTCCAGGAAATGAAAACGCATTGCGTCTTAGGATATATGGTGAAAAAGCAAGTATCGAATGGGCTCAGGAACATCCAAACTCCCTTAAATTCACCCCTTTTGGAGAACCTCCAAGGCTTCTCACAAGAGGTGGTTCACAGCTCTCTGATGCTGCTGCAAAAATGACCCGCATCCCCCCTGGACATCCCGAAGGCTATCTTGAGGGATTTTCCAATCTTTACTCGGAGATTGCAGATACCATCATTGCCCGTCGTCAAGGGAAATTACCTGATGGAGAAGTGATGTTTCCAGACCTCAAGGATGGAATTCTGGGAATGCGCTTCATCGAATCCGTCTTGAAGTCGAATGAAATGGGGTCGGTTTGGGTGCCGATCTAAATGCATCTTTTTTAAATAAAGATCCGGGAGGAGAACCTTTTCAATCTGAACTTCATTGGCCCTGGTTCTCTTCACCCCCCTTTAATGCAATTTTTTCAATCTTATTCCTTAATTCTGTACGATTTTCATTCCCCTGAACCTCCTTCAGATCATCCATTTCCATCTTGGCTGTGACTCCTGAAGGCCGCTGAGCCAATTTGACTCGGGAACCTTCCACTTCCACCTCCGACCGTTCCAGAATTTTCCGGGACTCCTCCCGGTAGCGGACTCCCAGGGTGGTGGTCTCCACAAAAATTTTCTCGATCACCGATTCGGATGCTTCGGTTCGAACCAGGATCTGTACCGAAAAAGCGATGCGTCCTTTCTTCCCATAAACCGGCCACTGCACCACGTCCAGAACCCCATCGGAATTCCGCAGATGCTCCAAGGCCTCTGCAAGGTCTTCAGGCGTCTGGTCATCCACTTCGAAACGCAGGACAGAAATTTGGTCCTCTTCTGGAACTGTTTCTGATGTTCCAAATAGCAAAACCCTTAGCAGGTTGCTTTTGGTTTTCAGTTTCCTGCTTCCAAAACCAAGTCCTGAGGCCAGAAGGGTTTTTTTGCCCTTCTCCGGTTTTTGGCTGAGCCCCCTGGTTTCTGCAAGAAAACCGATGATGGCAGCTCCCGTCGGGGTGACACGTTCTCCGGTTTCTCCGTCATCATGGAAATCGAAGCCTTTCAGTAGTTCCACCACCGCTGGCGCTGGAAGGGGAAGTTTGCCGTGGGCAGTTTGGACTTCCCCACGTCCGAGAGGAAGGCTTCCCAAAAACCATTCGAAACTCGGATGGGCATCGAGGATCACTGCAGCAGCAAGCACATCAATCATCGAATCGACTGCTCCGACTTCATGAAAAATCACTTCATCACGTTCGATTCCATGAACTTCCGCTTCGGCTTCTGCCAGCAAGGAAAAAATTCCAATGGCATTCTCGCAGATGCCTTGCTCCAGTCCGGCTGATTGGATCCTGTCACGTATCACCTTCCAGGGTGTGTGAAACGGGGATTCAGAGGTTGCATCCTGAACCACGAAACGGGTCCCGTTGAGAATTCCATCACTGTGAGGCTTTGTTTCAATCAAAACTCCCTCACCCAATTTCAACTTCCCCACTGCCTCTCGGATTCCGATCATCAGTTGCGGTTTCTGATCGAGAAACGCCGCAGCAAACATATCACCTGAAATTCCTCCAAGCGTGTCCAGATGGATGCTGTTCATCATTTTAGATATTGCAACAGTGGAATTGGAAGATTATGAAAACAATGGATGATATTTCTCTTTTGGGGGATAGCTTAAATCGGCTCCCATAGATGAAAAGACGAAACTGCATGCGCTTGATTTGAATCAAATTCCTGGACCGGTATAATGACCAAAACATAACATAACCTGGAATTTTAAATGAAAAGTCCACTGATCAGCACAATCGAATTCAACTTGTTTGAAGTCAGCATCCCAAACATTGGCGCCGACCCTTCAGGCTTTGGGGTCTGGTATGACCCAGGTCCCGGTACCCCACAAAAACGGTTCGCCGTTCGAATCTATACGGACAACGGTTCTGTTGGTGAATACGTACCTCCCCGCTCGCGTGCGACCGTGATTATGCCTGCAGCTGTTGCGCTGGCACATTTCCTGGTCCAAAAACCTGCCCTGGAACGCGAACGTCATTACCAGACCATGCGTCGTGCAACAAAACACGTCGGAGAAGCGGGTATCGGCGCTCTGGACATTGCCCTCTGGGATCTGGGCGGTAAGATCTGTGGACAATCGATCTGCCAAATGCTTGGAGGACACCGGGGTAAGCTCCCTGCCTACGCCAGCACTATTCCTGGAGACGAACAGTCCAAAGGGCTCAGCAGTCCGGAAGCTTATGCCGATTTCGCCCAGCAATGCCTTGAACTGGGCTACCGTGGTTTCAAAATGCACGGTTGGAAAGAAGGGGATCCGCAACGTGAATCGGCAATGATCCTTGCTGTCGCTGAACGGATTGGAAATCGGATGGACATCATGTATGACGCAGCTTGCCATCTCAAAACCCTGACCGATGCTGTCCGTGTGGGACGTGTCTGTGATGAACAAGGTTTACTCTGGTACGAGGACCCCTATGCAGACGGGGGATTGACTATTCGCGGACACAAGTCTCTGAGAGAGAAAGTTAAGACCCCAATTATGATCGGCGAGCACGTAAGAAACCCTGAAATCCATACCGAACTTCTGGTCTCCGGCGCCAGTGACTTCGGCCGTGTCGACCCAGACTATGACGGAGGCATCACCGGAAGCTACAAAGCCGCCATGGCTGCAGAATCACTGGGTTTTGATGTCGAAGTCCATTCCTGCGGACCCGCAATGCGACAGTTGATGGCCTCCCTCTCACGAAGCAACTACTATGAAATCAACCTTGTCCATCCTGTTGCCCCTAACCCATGGCAATTGCCGATCTATCTCGATGAATATTCGGATGAATTGGATTGTATTAATAGTGATGGAATGGTCGAAGTGTCTTCATCCCCAGGACTTGGGGTGGACTATGACTGGATGATGATTGAGAGGCAAACGGTTGAAAGGATTATAATAGAATAATTTCACCCTTTCAGTTCATTTTCTATCTGAAGTGCATCATTGAATCGATTGAAAAATCCGCAAAGGGAAATACGCAACACCAGTTCTACAATTTGTGGATCCGTAAAGTGATTCCTCAAACCATCAAAAACCTTCTCAGGAATATTAGCTGGGGTATGGGTCACTTGAATCGCCAAATCCCTGACCAATTGATCGAGCTCGTCCAAACCCGGACAATCTTCTTCCAGAATCCTATCCACTGTTTCTTGAGAAAATCCTTCAACCAGCAATCGCGGAGTATGATGGTCGACACAATAATCACACTGATTTAAGCGCGAAACGACTATCACACCAATTTCAAGATATCTTTTGGGGATCAAAGCTTCTTTATCCATTTCCAAAAGCATCCCCATGATGTGTTTTAAAGCTGGTGGCCTTTGTGCAAAAACTTTTACCTGGTTGATAAATGGCCCGTAATTTGTCGAATATTCTCTATAAATATTCTGGATATCTTTTGGAACTTCATTCAATTCTATTTCATGAACACGCGCCATTCCCAATTCCCTTAATAAACAAGTTAAAGTATTTTTTTATGATTCTTCTAAAATCTTTAAATGATTCTTCTAAGTCTTTTTCTAGTTTTTTTATCAAAAAAATGGATCCGATCCGGATTAATTTCAAATTCGATTGACTCCCCCCATTGCAACCCTCTTGCCTGATTTGATTTGCCGGTAATTTCGCCAAAATCTCCTTTACAGATAAGAAGGGTTTCTGCTCCAAGTGGTTCAACCACTTCCAATTGAGCATCTATGCTAATTAAATTTTCCCTTTTTGATGTGACATGAATGAGATCTTCCGGTCTGATACCTATGTACATTTCTCTGCTCGGTCCAATTTCCTCATTGAGTTGAAAATGATCTAATTGAAAACTGGATCCTCCTGATAACTGACAATGAAGTCCAGGTTGAGTTTTCTCCAATTCACAATCAATAAAATTCATGGTGGGTGTTCCAATAAACCCGGCTACAAAATGGTTCGCAGGTTCATGATAAACTTCATAGGGAGTTCCAATTTGTTCAATAACCCCACTTCTCATGATCACAATACGATCAGCAAGGGTCATCGCTTCAATCTGGTCATGGGTCACATAAATCGTTGTGGTCTGAACTTTTTGATGAAGTTTTTTCATTTCGGCACGCATTTTATGCCGCAATTTCGCATCCAGGTTAGAGAGTGGTTCATCAAACAGAAACAGTTTCGGTTCCCTGACAATGGCTCTTCCCATTGCTACACGTTGCTTCTGTCCTCCAGAAAGTTCTCCAGGTAAACGTTCAAGAAGTTCCGTCAAATCCAGTATTTCTGCTGCTTTTCGGGTTTTTAATTCAATTTCATTTTTAGGATACTTTCTTGCTCTTAAGCCAAATGAAATGTTTTTGAATACGTTCATGTGGGGATAAAGTGCATAATTCTGAAACACCATCGCAATATCTCGGTCTTTGGGATGAACATTATTAATAATTCTGTCATCGATTTTAACTGTTCCAGAAGTAATATCTTCCAAACCTGCAATCATTCTGAGTGTTGTGGATTTTCCACAACCGGATGGCCCTACGAGTACGACAAACTCTTTATCTTCAATAAACATATCAAAATCAGAAACAGCAGATATTTCTTTAAAATTTTTATTGAGTTGGATTAAACTAACGGTTGACATAATTCAGAATTATGAAATCATTAAATTTTTTGCACTTTGTTCACGTTGATTCACAGCTAATTCCATTCTTGTTTTTTCAGCTGCTATTTTTTCTATATAAGATTCCCCTTTTTCCCGATATTTCTGGAGACTTTCGAGCATGGATTCTTTTGAAGGTCCACCTCTTAAATTTCTGACAGCGACAAAATGCCTGGGATCCGAAATCTGATTGAAGATTCCCGGTTTCATTTTTGCGTTGTCTCCGATTTCTGATTTAAAAAAACAACAATATTCTTCAAAACTGAATTCTTGTAAGGACTTTTGCTGTTCAATCGAAGTTTGTGCTATTTTATGTGCTATTTGATGAGCCTGTCGGAAACTGATTTTTTCATTTCTTACAATACTGTCTGCCAGTTCCGTGATGGTCGCAAGGGAGGCATCAATTCGTTTATTTACAGACGATTGATCCACCTCAATGGCTTCCACGAATCCACTGAGTAGCATAAGAGCTCGTTTCATCCGATCAAATACTTGATGGCCATTAGACTGAGTCTCTCTTTCTGAATCATTCATATCCGCAAAAGGAGTGTTATGCATCGTTTCAATGATCTGCTCTGCTCCGCCTGAAGCAAGAGAAAACATCAAACGCATGTGTTCCACTGGAACAGGATTACGCTTTTGAGGCATGATTGAAGAAATCTGCACAAAACCATCTGGGACATACAATTGAGATATTTCAAAACCAGTCCATGATGCTAAATCCTGAACAAAACGACCGAGATTGATACAACTCAGTTTCATAGCCGAATAACTTGCTGTTATGTAATCACAAGCTGCAATGGCACCATAGGAATTCTCCACACAATCATGAAAACCCAACAACTCAGCCATCAATTCCCGATCAACATTAAAGCCTGAAGTTGTAATCGCCGCAGCACCCATCGGACACAGATCCACATTCTGCAGAGCAGAATAGATTCGTTCCATATCTCTCAAAATCACCTCGATGACAGCACCAAGGTAGTGTGCAAGAGTCGATGGCTGAGCTGGCTGACCGTGTGTGTAGAGCAGAATGATTTCTTCAAGATTACTTCCGGCTTTATAAATCAATTTTTCAACCAGACTTTCATGCAGTTCCAAATTTTCAATTAACTTCTTTTTGAGGACCATGCGAAACATCGTGTGCTCCATGTCATTTCTGGAGCGTCCTGTGTGAAGTTTTCCAGAAACGCTGATGCCGATTCTTTTGGCAAGTTCACGTTCAATCACAAAAAAAAGATCTTCGAAACTGCCATCGTAAGTCATCGAAGCGAAATCAACATTTTCCATAATATGAAAAAGTGCTTCTGCTGTCATAGATGCTTCCGACTCAGTAATCAAACCCTGCCTTTGTAGCATGACGGTTTGAGCCAGATTGATCGCATGAAGTTCGTTTGCGAAAACATTCCGGTAAATATCAAAATCGGGTTCCAGTACGGTTCTGGAATATATTTCAGCAGGAAATTCGTTATAATTTTCAGTCATTATCAACCTTTTAGACCCGCCAGCATAATTCCCTTAATAATAAATTTTTGAAGAAAGATAAAAACAAACAAAGTGGGTATGGTAGCGAGGCAGGATGCAGTCATCACTATCTCCCAATCGGATTGAAACTCTCCGTTAAATGAAGCTATGCCAACGGGTATGGTATACAAATCAGGATCATTGGTAACAATTAGAGGCCAGATGAAAGCCGTCCAGTTCCCCAAAAAATGAAAAATCGCTAATGCTGAAAGTGCAGGTATCACAAGTGGCATTGCAATACGCAACCAAATCGCAAACTCCGACCATCCATCCATGCGAGCTGCATCGATTAATTCATCAGGAAGATTCATAAAAAACTGTCTCATCAAAAAAGTACCAAATCCCGTCATTAGTCCTGGAAAGGCGATACCCCAATAGGTATCCAGCCAACCAAAGGTTCGTGACATCATGTACCAGGGGATGATCAGCATTTCAGTGGGAATCATCAGTGTGCTAAGTATTGCAATAAAAACTATTTCACGTCCCCGAAAAGAAAATTTTGCCAATGTATAACCTACCAGCCCGTCAAAAAATAGGACTGAAAAAGTACTTAATACAGCAATAATGAGTGAATTAACTGTCCATATGATGAATTTCGATTCTCCTAAAATAAAAAGATAATTCACCAAAGTCGGTTTCTCCGGAAAGATGGTGAGACTGTATACCTCCGCACCCTCTTTAAAAGAAGTGGATAACATAAACAATATTGGAGTAATCATGACAATCCCCCCAATAAAAAGAAGACTCCAAGCAACCCATTGATACGGATTCCGGATGATGAAAGAATCCGTCATATTCGAGGAATTTATCTGGTCCACCTTCTCATCAATGACAATTGTAAAAGACTGATGACCAAAAGGATCAAAAAAAGTACGACGGTCAATGCTGCAGCATATCCCATTTTGAATTCATCAAAAGCTGCTTCATAAATCATCAATACTAAAGGTTTTGTTGAGTTTAAGGGCCCACCTGCACTGTCGGCACTCATCGAATAAACCTGATCAAAAATTCTTAAAAATCCAATAGTCGAAATCACCACCAGAAAAAGAATCGTTGGCCTCAATGCAGGTAAAATGATTTCCCTAAGTACCTGTTTACGGCCAGCACCGTCAATACTGGAGGCTTCAAAATGACTTTGTGGAATGGCCCGAATACCAGCTAAAAAAATGATGATTTGGAATCCCAGACCCGCCCAGACAGCGGGCGCCATAATCGAATAAAGAGCCTGATCTAAGGATTTGAGAAAGGGCTGCTGTGCAATTCCAAACCAAGAAAGTATGATATTGAAATAACCGATCGGCACAGGTTGATAAAGCCAACGCCAAACCCATGCCATTGCAACTGCAGTTGTAAGAAAAGGTATAAAATAGAGAGCTCTTATTGTTTCATGCCCGAATGTGATTTCATTCAAATAATATGCTATCAAAAAGGAGAAGAGTAAACTGATTGGAACACCAATTAGTGCATATTTGAATGTATTGATTAAAACCAGCCAGAATTCTTCATCTTCAAAAAGCTTAATGTAGTTTTTGAAACCAATAAATTTTTGTTTCCCAAGCAAATTCCATTTTAATGTAGAAACAAAAAAAGCCTCAAAAGTTGGATAAAACCGTATGATTACATAAAAAAGGATAGGAATTAACAGGAATAACCAGGCAGTCAATGCTTGTTTTTGGCCTATCGTTTGACGTTCCAAAAAACGTGAAAGCATTTTTTTGTCAGAAAGGGAGCAGCCGGGAATTCCCGGCCGCATTTGAAAGGTTAGTTTTCAAAAAATTCGTCAAGAAC